>Ga0180432_10002431_pt1 | contig 27904 bp, 24 predicted proteins | sample SS_ome_10_FD_132414 | JGI IMG/M metagenome (GOLD analysis project Ga0180432, IMG submission 132414) | Hypersaline lake sediment archaeal communities from the Salton Sea, California, USA - SS_1_MS_2 metaG | ecosystem: Environmental > Aquatic > Non-marine Saline and Alkaline > Hypersaline >... | reverse complement strand
GAATATTGTTAGCCTTTCGGGTGGTTATGAGCGAATATTAAGTTATCAAAGAGCAGAACCGGATTATTCCGGAAGATTTCATAAAAAACTATAAAATTTCAATTACTAATATAATTTAAACCAGAAAGGGTTTCGAGCAACACGCCCTTAAGGGTATAAGGATAACTTATAATGACCACCGACCCTCAAATCCTCACCAACCCAACATGTCCCAGCCAAGCCCCAGCCAAGCGCTTCACCTGTACGAGCGCACAAAAAAACTTTTTTATGCAAAACAAACCCAATTTCCCCCTATTTTGCGCCAAAAACTCACTTTTACAAGAAAAACAAACCCAATTTTTCACGTCTTTCTTCTTACCCATCCTGCCTGTCCTGAGCAAAGCCGAAGGACCCATTCACTCCTTCTTACTCCTGTTCAACCATCTCCCCGGCCGCCCAGGAGATAGTCCTCTATGCTTACATTCTTGCGATAAAAATAAAAACCTATCCCCAATAAGAATACGAAATAAACAACAAATGTAACTAATATTGCAAAGGACATGATATGTTTTCCTGCCGCAGCCGCAAAGCCTGCTCGAAACCCAAAAAAATCATCCTGACTGAAGAACAGCCCTTCCAGCCAGCTCTTTCATTGCCTCGCACTGGATATCCTTGCCATAAACATTAACTTCATTTCGCGCATATACCTTAAGTGACTCGCTGCTTGCCGCCTTTAGTTGCCCTCTGCGAAGCAGTTCATCAAAGCCGAGTTTGCGTATTATAATATCATTCTTATCATTGCCTTGAATTTTCTCGACAACCTTCACCAGAAAATCCTGTTCTAATAATTCCATACCACTGGACAAATCCCTTTCTTTGCCCAAAGTGCTTGATATTTTTGTTTCACTGACTATTTCACAGGTGGCAAAATCGAACACAGGCTCTTCAACGGTAGTTTTTGTTTTTATTGCTTTGATGGGAATACCCAGGCTCCTGTTTTTTAAGCCTTTGAGAGTTTTTTTTTGCCGGTTTGGTTGGGTGTGCTGGCTGCGTACATCTTCGCCGTAGTAGTAATCCTCCTCCTGATATTTTGTTTTTTTTCCTCTTGTTCTGATGAGACTACCAATCCCAAGAAAAGTTGCCAGAATCGCTAGAACAAGCATATTCGTCCAGAAGGTATCCTCCCCGTCGTTATTACCCCCAGCCAGGATTATTTGTCCCAAAGCACTATTCATCATTATTCAAGACGCTTTTTCGTCTCACCTGGAGGCCCACCGTGGCCGAATATATACTAACAACTAAATGCTTTATTAATAACCAAGAGACCTATTCAGCCAAAGCAAAATTTGAATCGTCAAAAAAACTTCAACGCTCAGCCACAATCGCTGCCTCATCAGACTTTTGCACTCAGTTACCACCTTTACTCTCGCGCGTAGTTCTGTCTGCCAATACCTTCATTGCCTCACACTGGATATCCTTGCCGTAAAGACCGCTCTTATCAATCGCATACACTTTAAGTGCATTGCTGTCTATCGTATCGGCTTGTTCCCTGCGAATCAGTTCATTAAAACTAAGTTTGCGCATCGTAACATCGTTCTTGTCATTGCCCTTGGTATTCTCAATGACACTCAGAAGAAAGTCCAGTTCTAATAAATCCATCCCGCCTGCCAGATTTTTTTCCTTGCCCTGCTCCAAAGAGTCTTTTGCTGATGGTCGCACCTCAACAACTTTACCTGGGCCGGTTCTTTTGGTCTCGACCTTTTTCTCTCCTACGTTCCATGCCATTTTTATACCTCCAATTTTAATAAAAACTCGATTACCTAAATCATAATTGTTTTCTGACGTTTATCATATGCCGTCTTCGACAGCACTTATGAGCAACGCGGCCGTTTATATACTCATTTGTCCTGATGGTCAAGTACCTTCTGTGAACTTTCCCAGCCCGACTTCTCTTATGCGATTTAGATTGCCAATTCTGTTGGCGCCGAAGATAAAGCCGAAAACTTTTGAAATGATATTGTTCAGTTTTTTACACTGTCTTAAATTTTCAAAATCACTGCACTGTGCGCAGGTGCTGTAATTATGTGATATTGCGCACTTTTTAACAGGGCAATTCCTAAACTTTGGTTTCTCGCTGTGACAGCCCAGGCATCGGTTTTTCCTGAACATCCCACAGTCCGAACACAAAAGCCCGCAGTAAGCTATAATTACTTCATCTCTGCTATCTTTCATTTTCACACATCCCGAGTCAATTGCATTTTGTAGCTATCGGTATATCAACAGCATCACAGGGATAAGACTCTTACCAAATCACTATGTTTTATCGCGTTGGGTTAGACCACAAACTGCGAATTTCAAAATCCTGCTTGCCAACCCAAAACCAATACAGCTAAAGGTTTTTCTTTATTTCTTCATAGATGCGCCTGGATTTTGTCTCGCTTCCGAAAACGCCTATCCGAATCGAAAGTTTGGTTGTCTCTTCTGCAGTTGCAGAAAGTTTTATCGTAATTTTTTTGTCTTGTGCATCCCGTGCGACAATCGTCGCTGACATTGCATCTTTTGTTTTTTTGGTTACGTTTAACCCAAGCTCTTTTGCTGCCTTTTCCGCCGCCTCGTAAACATCGTCGAGGCTTTTTGACTCAACAGTTTGCAAATCACCCCTGACGTAAGCCACCGTCCCGGCTCCCGCTCCCACCGCAGCAACAACACAGCCCTGAATAAAGACAGCCATCCCAACAAGCAAAATCGTTATAACAACCTGCTTCTTTTGCATCTCAGTGCCCCTTTCTGCTAAAGAAATCAAACATCTTCATCAATATTGTTTCTGCCTATACCAACCTACCGTAACTACGCGCCGAAGCTTTTGTTGTATTCGACCATAGCAGCATCAATAATCTTTTTTACCCCAACATTATGTTTCTTTGCGGTCTCAATACAGTCTGAAAGTTCCGGCTTGACATTCACAATTTGTCCGCCGACAGAACCCTTTTTTACTTTTATTCTACCAAACTCCGTCTCAACAGCAACAAACTCTCGGGCCAGTTTCTTTCTTTGCACAATCTGTTTTCTAATCCCAAATGTAAGTCCCTGTTCGAGAATAACCTGCTCGGCCTGTTCTGCGAGCCCGATTTCACAAACCACACTTATTTTGACAGCAGGGCGGTTATGCTTCATATAGATTGGCGTAGTAAAAACATCCAGTACTCCGCATTCAAGCAGTTGTTCACTCACAAAGCCGACCACTTCACCGCTCACATCATCAACGTTCGTCTCTAACAGGCAGACCGAATCTGTATCTTCTGAAGCTTCGTCTGCGCTTTGGCCAAGAATCAGCCGAAGGACATTCGGAAATTCTTCAGAATCCAGAGTTCCTGCCCCGTACCCTGTCGCTTCGATTTTCATCGCAGGCAGTAGCCCGAATTCATCTGTTATGGTTGTCAGAATTGCCGCTGCCGTAGGAGTCAACAATTCAAACTGACCCGGTCCGCTTGTAACCGGCACACCTCTTATCAGTTCAGCCGTTGCAGGTGCGGGAACTGGCAACAGACCGTGAGCACATTTAACAGTGCCGCCGCCGAGACTCAATGCTGAGCAATAAACTTTTTCTACCCCCAGCGCCTCAATACCAATAGATGCCGATACAATATCAACGATTGAATCAACAGCTCCAATCTCGTGAAAGCAAATTTCATTGCTGCTTCTGCCGTGGACTGCGCCTTCTGCACAGGCGAGTTTTTCAAATATGCTCACAGCGGTTTTTCGGGCCTGTTCACTTATTTTACTTCTATTTATAATTTTGGTTATTTCTTCCAGATTGCGATGTTGGCTTTGGTGGCCGATAACAGGCTCAAAGCTGATGGCTCTTAGGCCGTATCGTTTGGTTTCGATTATTTTTATATCGAGATTTTTAATACCAAGCGTTGCAAGCTGTGCTTTGAGAAATTCAGCATCGAGTCCGGCATCAAGCATCGCAGCGGCAATCATATCGCCCCCGGCGCCGGCAAAACAATCAAAATAAGCGATTTTCATAATATCAACCTCAAGATAATCACATTAGAAGCAAACCATTGACTTCTAACGGGGATAACAATTGTCCTGCAACAATTATCTAATGCCGTAAGGATTTATTCAAGCACAAATAGTCATTATCCTCAATCCCGTTAGAAGTCTGCATTGAGGGTACAATAACTACTAAAGGCGACTTAATTCTAATGGGGTCAACGAGCCTAAATTCACCCTGTTCAATTTACCCTCCCCAAAACTCAAATTTTTGGGAAAATATATTTGAATTTCAGCCTCGAATCGTTTATAAGTAACCCTTTTAGATTTGGCTGCGATGATGAGCCCTTTAGATAAGGCAAATATCTGTAGGCATTTATGGTGATTGATACCGTTTTAAAGAAATCTGTGAGGATATCACATTATCAGCGGAAAATGATACTATGAGGCCATTAATCGGAGTAACTACATACTATATCAAGGCTTACGAAATACAGGCAAACAGACCTCACAATTAAGTTTGGTCAGGGTGTTTGTAGGTAAAATTTAAAAAAACAGAAAAGGAAAAATTATGCATAACATTAAAAGAGTGATTGTAACACTGGCATTTCTATTTATTTCGGCAGTTCCTGTATGGGCAACTCAGAGCAGCGATGCAGACCTCGATGCCAAAGCAGCCCAATTAAGGCCAGCTAAAGTGTTGCTCAAGGCGGCCAAGGAAGGGAACCTCGAAGTTATTGAATCCACTTTGGCGAAATGGCCGGAATTGCTCGATGCCAGCGACGACTCAAAAATGACAGCTTTACATTGGGCGGCATCTAACAGCGACCAAAAAATTGTCGAATTCCTCGTTGGAAAAGGAGCAAATGTTGCTGCTAAAGCAGCAGACGGCCGGACCCCTTTGCACCTGATAACAAGGTTTGGAAATACTTCTCTCGCAGAATTTCTAATTGCTAACGGTGCAGATATCAATGCCAAAACCGCTGATGGTAGAACTGTTCTGCACTTCATCGCTCAAACCAGCGAACTCCATAAGGCCTATGAGTCAAATCTGCAGATTGCCAGACTTTTGCTCGACAAAGGAGCCGACCCTAATATAAAAGCCAAAGATGGCCGAACACCACTACACTGGGCAAAACTGCACAATGCAGAAGTTGCCCATTTACTCAAAGAATACAGTGCAGTTGCCCCGAGACACCTTGGTTTTTGGGGACTCCTGCCGGCTATCATCGCGGTTGGCCTTGCGGTCTCGACAAAGCGAGTTATTGAATCGCTCCTCCTCGGTATTATGAGCGGGACACTGATGCTGGATGCCCACATTAACGGCTGGGGACATTCCATTCCTTTTGCGCTCGTAAATGTAGTCAAGTCTATTGCAGGCCATGCCGAAAACGAGGAGATAGGGCTGAAGGGAATGGGAATTATGTCGGACCCCGAAAGGCCTTACGTAATTATGGGTGTGCTGCTGCTCGGTGCGCTTATCACTATTCTCGACAAAAGCGGCGGAGCTATGGCCTTTGGAAAATGGATTTCTGCAAGAATCAAGTCACAAAGAGGTGCGCAAAACGCAACGGCAATTATGGGCTGCTGTCTTTTTACAAGCGCGTATTTCAGCTCACTTGCGACAGGAACAGTATTCAGGCCTATCTATGACAGGATGAAGATGTCCAGGGCCAAGCTGGCATTCCTGATAGATTCGACTTCGGCGCCGATTAACACCCTTATACCAATCTCAGGATGGATCGCATATATGTCACTGCTAATGCGGGATAATATACCCGGCTGTGAAGATGGTTTTGCCGGTCTGGTTCAAACCGTACCCTATAATTTTTACTGCATTTGCCTGCTGATTTTTGTGTTTTTGCTCGTCAACGGGAAAATAAGAGATTTCGGCCCGATGAAAAAAGTCGTCAAAGAAGCCGCTGAAGGCCATGATACATCCAGACTTCAGGAAGGAATGACGGAAGAGCAAGAGAAGGAATTGCAAGACAAGCTCAAAGTGGGAAAGGTATCCGATATGTTGCTCCCCCTGGGCGCATCTATCCTCTGTCTGATAACCATGGGCTTGTGGAATTATACCGTTGTTAAGTTCACAAATCTGCCAAAAATACCTCTTACCGGCAACCAGATTCTGATTAGCAGTTTTACTCTTGGTATCGCCACCGCCTTCTTCAAATATACTCTGGGTGGATTGATGAAACCTGTGGAATTTCTCGACAATGTCATTAACGGCAGCAAATCAGCTATCATCGGCGGTATGATTATTGTATTGGCGATTACACTCGGAGACCTTATAAGGGCGGGTGTGCCGGAAGGCTTAGGAGGGGCATTTTATCTTCAGGACATTGCCGGTGACGTTATTCCCGCAAGCATCGTGCCGTTCGGTATATTCATTCTGGCATCTTTAATGGGGCTGGCAACTGGGACTTCCTGGGGCGTATGGGCGATTTGTATGCCGATAGCTGTGCCGCTGACAGTAGCAGGCGGCGGAAATCCTTATATCGCAGCAGCTGCAGTACTATCTGGCGGGACTTTTGGAGACCACTGCTCGCCAATATCTGATACCTGCATTATGTCTTCAATCGGCGCCAGGTGCAACCATATAGACCACGTCAGAACGCAGATTCCATACGGTTCAACTGCCGCTGTAGTTGCATCAGTATGTTTTATACTGGCAGGTTTTATTCCGTATAACCCGTAATAAAAATATAAACTGGATATAAAGCTTGTTTCAATAAGTCATTAGTTATCACTGCTCAATTGGCTTAATTGGTCTTATGAGGTATTTATATGCACCAGACTCCAAAAATAGTTAGTTTACCAGAAGACGAAGTTACCATTGTTGCAACTGATTCGGGCTTGGGCGGACTTTCCGTTGTTGCCGACCTTGAGAAAAAATTACAGTCAGCCTGCATTTTCAAAAAAGCCAATCTTGTCTTTTTCAATGCGCTCTTTTCCAACGAAAGAGGTTATACCCAAACTTCGTCCCGGGATGAAAAAATCCGCATCTTCAATAATACTTTATTTAGCATCGAGGACAATTACTCCCCCGACCTGCTACTCATTGCCTGCAATACCTTATCGACGATATACGGTGATACAGACTTTGCCAGCAAAACTGGAACCCCGGTCGTTGGAATCATTGAGGCCGGTGTAGAAATCATTGACGCACAGCTTCGCAAAGCCCCGGACACTAAGGTTATCATTTTTGCAACCGAGACGACCATATCTGAGGACAACCACCGCAAAGCACTTACAGCTGCAGGCATCTCGCCGGAGAGCATTATCACTCAGAACTGCCTAAACCTGGCCCACCACATCGACCGTACTTTCGACAGCAAAAAAACCGCCGAACGCATCAGTACTTTTGTTGATGAAGCTTTGGCCAAATTACCTTCCTCCGATAGCCCAATCGCTGCCAGTCTCAACTGTACTCACTTCGGCTATTGCCTGGACCTGTGGCAAAAAGCATTCGAAAAACGAGGTGTTAAACCGATTGCATTCCTGAATCCGAATTATGTTATGACGGATTTTCTTTTTCAGCCTGAGAAAATGAATCGCTTTGAAAAAACCGACATCTCCGTGGAAGTCGTCTCAAAAATTGAAATCATCCATGAAAGAGAAGATGCTTTTAACCGGTTCATAGAATCGATTTCACCTAAGACGGCCGAAGCTCTTGTGAACTATAAGATAAAAGAAAACCTCTTCCAGTGGCCATAAAGAACTATAGTAAGTAACAAAAATTGACTCCTCATTGGAAACAAGGGATAATCACCACGCTATGAAATCACGAATGAAAAAGTTACTGGTTACGGTCATATTTAGTATTTGCCTTGCCGGTTTTGCAAGAGCCGATTTGGCAAAGCGAATAGACGCCATTATCAACCAGCCTTCCCAAAAGAAAGTCCAGTTTTCCATTCGCATCGTAAAGGCCGATACAGGCAAAACCATATACAGCCATAATGCAAACAAACCGCTTGTGCCGGCCTCTAATATGAAAATAATCATCACCGCAGCAACGCTGGAATTTTTAGGCCCGGATTATGAATTTAAAACACAAGTAGGTTTGCATGGTGATGCGCTTATTGTAATCGGCAGCGGCGACCCGTTATTGGGCGATAAAATTACCGATGCAAAGTATGGCCGAAAGATAGGCTGGATTTTTGAAGACATAACTTCAGCGCTAAAGAAAAACAGCATAAAAATTATTAAGGATATTATTGTTGACAGTAGCATATTTGATGACCAAAGGGCACATCCAAACTGGCCTGCCGACCAGCTTAATAAGTGGTATGCCTGCGAAGTGTGCGGCTTGAATTATAACGGCAATTGTATAGACATCCGAGCAAAAAATACAGATGGAAAAGTAACGCTTTTCATTGAGCCGAAAACAGACTATGTTAAAATCACAAACAAGGTCAAACCTATTTCAAAAGGCACAAGTGTAATAGGCTCATACAGAAAACAGGAACTTAATAAAATTGTTGTTTATGGCAAATGCAAAAAACAAATAGAGCCGTTTGCCGTCGCCATTGAAAGACCAGCCGCCTTTTTCGGCTTTCTATTAGCCCAGAATCTGAACAAAGCCGGTATAAATATAAAGGGCCAATTCATAGAAAAAGAACTGGGCAGCAATTATGCTATAAAAGAACTTGCCGAATACAGCACCCCGCTTGTTGATTGCCTGGAAAGGTGCAACAAAAACAGCTTCGGTTTAGCAGCCGAGGCTTTGCTTAAAACCATCGCTGCTAACACTAATCCATATAAGAAAAACGGAAGCTGGACCGAGGGACAAAAAGCAGTCTCACATTATCTGCGCAGCATTGGTATAGATAAAAATGAATTTTTTATCGATGACGGCAGCGGCTTAAGCAGAGATAATAAGCTCAGCGCAAATGCCCTAACCACAGCTCTGCTCTATGTTTATAAAAGCAACAATTGGTCTGTCTTTAAGAACTCTCTTGCGGTAGGGGGGACGGATGGTACAATCGCCAAATATTTCAAAGAAGAAAAGTACAAGGGCAGAATTCTCGGCAAGACCGGCTATATTGATGGTGTCAAATCCTTTTCAGGAATATGCACCACCGACAAGGGGGATTATATTTTTTCCATCCTGACAAACAACAACTTCAAAAGCCGCAAACCAATCAACGATATAGCAAAAGCAATCTTCGAAAATTAGGGCCTAAAGTACACTATTGGGCCGTTGGAATAAATCCTTTTTTCCCAGTCAGGCTTAACCGCCGAATCGTAAAGGGCTTTTTCAAAAAACCCAGGTTCCGGGCTGAATACCGCTGCCGCAGGCGGTGATTTTTCAACTAACACCTCAAGTCCTTTAGGACCTGTGGTATGAGTGATTTCACGGTCACTGGGTGAGAGAAAATCGGCAATCCTGTAAACAAACAGACCGGCTGAAAACTCTGTGTAAATATCGCAACCGCCCTCGAGCGCATAAAGCGGTGCCGAAGTAAGTATTCTTTTTGAGTTCCGAGTTTCGAGCCTCTCGGCTATATCTCTTGAAATCCTGTGCAGTTCAATCGGGACCCACTCCTGCGGCTCAAAGACCTTCCTTGTTCTGCTCACGACAGCCGGATTTGAAACAACCGAAATAACTACACAAGCAAATATTACGACACAAACAATTTTGAAATGTATGTTTGGGCTGATATTATTTCCTGATTTTCTTAGATACAGCAGTGGATAAGCCAAACCGATTACTAAAAAGACAACAGGCATCGCAAGGTATTGCTTCCACATCGTTATAGGGATAAAAGCAATTACAAAAAAGACAACCGGCAGCAGAGCAGCAAGTAATGCGTTTTTTTCTTTTAATATGCTTATCTTTCGACTGTGCCATATTGCTGCCGGGTAAAGATAAATCGTCAGTATAATGAGTAAAAGATAACCGGGCGTGGTCAAAGAAGTATATGTGAGAGTCCATTTGTTATAGGCCAGGCCTATTTTGTGCAGCCATTCTCCATTGACCAAAGGAAACCAGAAAAGATTTAAAACAAACGCCCACGGAGCTGAAATTATCGTCCAGACAGGCCAAATCAAAACTAAAGCTGTCGCAGCCAGAAACGGCTTAACTCTCTTAAACCTTTGCTTTAGCGACCCGCCAGATTGGTAAAACAAAAAAGCTAAAAACAAAAGCTGTACCAGCACCGTTGTTATCCGCATACAGCTTGCCAAAGTCAGCAGAGCACCGATGCCGGCAATCCGCCAATACTTTGACTTCTGCTTAAAGTCGGTAGATACAAACAATAGAAAAGACAGCACTACCGCCAATATGACAACATCGTGGTTCCAAGCAAAGCCGCTTGCATAATCTACGAAGGGATTAAACAGATAAAGTACTACCCCCGCCAACCCCAGCAACGTTCCGGAAACTGGAAAAGATTTAAAAATACGCCGATACAGTCCGACAACGCACACCATTGTCAAAATGTCACAGATAACCGACAGCCCTCTGCCCACAAGTAAATAGTGGTTTGTATTCAGAGCCTTAAACAAAACCGCACAAAGCAAAGGATGATACGGCATTTGGGCTATATATGAAAAATCTCTGTAAATCATCTTACCCTGGGCCAGCAGCACCCCGGCCGTGCAGTACATATGCTCATCACGCCCAATCAGCTTAGTCATACTATTTGCAAAGATTGTAAGCGCAAGGGCGATTATTATTAATACAGTCAGAACATTTCTAATGACTCGTAACATTCAGCTATTCAATTCTGGATTTATTCCTGCCGATAATGTTACCATTCCGTTAACTCACCGATAAGTTCCTCAACCAGGTCTTTCATTGTTACTATGCCGATGGGTCTTTCTCGGCCCACATGGGCTGTTCTTGTAACTAATATGATTTTCTCACTTTCTTCCCGCATAATGCTTATCGTATCGATAACGGTGGTATTTGCAGAAAGCTCTCGAATTGGCTTTATGAAATTATGCAAATCCACCGACTCTTCCTCCGAGCTTAACGCTTCGTAAATATTTATGAAGCCGACAATATTTGAAGCCCTGCCTTCATAAACGGGCAAACGTGTAAATGCACATTCTTTTAATTTACTCATAAGGGCCGGCGTGTCGGAATTGGCTCCGACCATCTGAACTTTATTAATCGGTGTCATCACTGACCTTATGTTGACATTGGACATACCCGTCAGACGGTTTATGATAGCAGTTTGAGTGGGGCTGAGAAAATCCTCCTCATGCGTATCACGTAGAAGGGCTCTGATTTGATGTCTTTGCGTACCGGCTATAACTGTTCTTGAAGAGTCAGGCAAACCTGTCAACCGGCCAAAGAAACCGGATACAAACTTCAAAAACGGCACTATCAGGCACCACGTAAAAAGCTTCTTGAATGAGAACAAAAACGGTGCAACATAAGGCATAAGCAAATCAGCGCGATAGAAGAAAATGCTTTTAGGAAGCAAATCGGAAAATACGAATAACATCGGTGCTGTTATCAAGGTAGCAAGAAATTCGGCCGTGTGCACAGAGCTCACCCGCCTTAACAACATATAAGTAACGATACTTGTAATAATATAGTACGACAGATTAGTGCCTATTAATATTGAGATAAGCAGACCGCCGCTGTCACGCAGCGCTTTGGCGAGAATCACAAATGAAAATTGCTTCTGTTCGATGCCGAGTCGCAGCCGAAGCCGACTGAGCTGGTATATACCTGTTTCGGCGCCGGCGAAGAGGCCGGCCAGAAACATAAAAAACAAAACCACCGGTATTAATATCATCCCATCAATCACTCCCAATCGGCTCAAGGGTTAATATTACTGTTTCAATTCGGTGTTTTTGCACTCGTTCGACGGTAAATTTCAAATTCTTCAGGCGGGCAATGTCACCGGCTTTGGGTATTTTGCCAAGCAGGGCGGTTACCAAACCGGCAATTGTTGAAATACGCGTCTGGGCAGGGTCGATACCGAAACTCCGGGCCCAGTCGTGAATAGCCAGATTACCCGCCAGCCGGTATTCGAGAGTTCCTATCTGTTCGATAGGTTCAATTCCGGCTGTTGCTTCGATGGGACCGAGCAGCTTTTCTACTATATCTTCGAGACAAATCGAGCCTGCAATACCTCCGTATTCATCCACCACTATTGCGGTATCGGTACGTCTCTTGCGGAAAAATTCCAGCAGCGATTCGACCGTTTTTTGTTCCGGAACGAAATGCACCTTCTGAACGAGCTTGTCCACCGTTGTATATATTTGAAGTAACAGATGGCGAAGATGAACCAGCCCGACTATATTATCTATCGTCCCGACATATACAGGCAGCTTGGTCAGATGATTTCTCTGCATTATGTCACGCACTGTCCTGTTCGAATCTGTCACGGCACAGGCAATCATATCGACCCTTGGCTCCATAACATGGCGGACCTTGAGCAGGCCGAGTTCGACAATTTCTCCGAGAAGTTTGTTTTCGTCGGCGCTAATCAGTCCACGTTTTCGCACCTTTTCAACGAGTGTTTTAAATTCGCCCGTCGTTATTGCTTTGGGATGTTTGGCCAGCCCGAGAATCAGCCGAAGCACCGGCTCCACTATTAAAAAGCGAAAGACAAATATAAAAGGGCTAAAAATCTGCAGGATTAAAAACACCGGCGCCGCAGCAGCAACTGTAAAAGGTTTTGAATTCGAATAAGCTAAAGATTTCGGCAGTATTTCACCAAAGAGCACCAGTAAGCCAAAGGTGGCAAATGCGATAACTGCCGCCGCGCCGGCACCGGCTTCTTGCTCAACCCTGACCACCAGCACACTGGCAATAGCGTAAAAAAGAATATTGACCGTCATATTCCCAAACAACAGACAGCTAAGCAAACGCCCAGGCCTGCTCAGCTCTTGTGCAGCAAGGTTCTGGAGCTTGTGTTTGGATTTCTCAAGCAAATTGATTTGCCTGCGGGAGAGATTAAAAAAGGCAGTCTCAGAACCTGAAAAAAACGCAGAACACCCAAGTAGCACAACCATCAAAACCGGTTCCCAGATATATTTTACCGCGTTTGCAGATCCCACGATATGGCCAATATATTGATAAATTTCAGCCACTCTTTGCTAATACCTTACTGCGAATTTGGCAGCATTATTTCAAACTTTGTCGGCCCGGTCGGCTTCGATTCGACCGTTATAGAACCATTATATGAATCTATTATTTTTTTGCAAAAGGCAAGACCAAGGCCGTTGCCCCGCCGACCAGATGACGATTCCCCATCCGACTTCGTGCTAAAAAACGGTTCAAAAATGTTCTTTAAATCAGCTGGCTCAATTCCACAGCCAATATCGCAAACTTGTATACACACCATATCGCTATTTTCCTCGGCACTGATGGTCAGGTTCCCTCCATCCGGTAGCATCGCATCCCGCGCGTTAAGAATCAGATTCATCAAAACCTGCTGAATCTCAATACCAACAGCCTGGACCGTCAAACCTTCTGGAATCCGGATATTCACGGTTATTCCATCCTTTGAAAAGTCCCTGCAAAGACAGCTAAAAATCTCCTCCACCAAAATAGTCAGTTTAACATTTGTTTTTTCCTGACTTCGGCCGTTTGCTATAGCAAGCATGCTTTCCATAATTTTAGATGCTCGCTCACAATTTTGGACGGTTTTTTGAAATGCCTTTTCTGTCAGTGCCTTATCCTTAGGGTTTTTCAGCGCAAGGGCTGCATATGTAGATAGAGGCGTCAGAAGATTATTAATCTCATGAGCTATCATACTGGTGGCTGTGCCAATATTGGCAAGGGCCTGGAGCTGGTTCATCTGGGTTTTTAAAGAATTATTCTCCTTTTGTTGATTTGCTACATTTCTGTGCAAAGAAAGACGTTTTTTGATAATACTTGTCAATTGTCGGCTCCTGATATAAAATTACCTGTCTGGTCGTTAGTATTTATTATATCGACTTTTAACGTGCTTTTTCTTGAACTGTGATATCACCTGTAGTTGCAACACACGAAAAATGCAATACACAGTACGAACAATGAATAAACAGCAAATTTTAGAAGAGCTTTTGGCATTGTTGGAGGCAAACGGTGTTATAATCCGCCCGGAAGCCCTCGGAGGAAGCGGCGGGGGGTTGTGCACCATAAAAGGTAATACTGTTTTCTTCGCCGACACACAGGCACCATCGTCCGAAGTCGCAGCACTTTGTGCCGAAGCTCTCTCGAAAATAGTGGACATTGAAACGGTATATATAAAGCCGGAAGTTAGACAATTTGTCGAAAATTACAGCAATCAAACCACCTAAAAAACAATGCCGACTGAAAAGGAGCAGCGAAAAATGGCAGATAAAAAAATAGCTATTATGGTTGACGAAATGTATCAGGTCCTTGAAGTATGGTACCCTTATTATCGCCTCAGGGAAGCAGGATTTGAAGTTGATTTTGTTGCAGCCGAGGCAAAAAAAGAGTATCATTCAAAAGAAGGACTTCCTTGTGTCTCGAAAGTTTCAGCAGCCCAGGCCGACATTGATGATTACAATTGTATGATTGTCCCGGGAGGTTTCGCCCCCGACTTTATGCGAAGAAATGCAGATGTTATAAAGTTTGCAAACGATATGGTAAATGCCAGCAGGGTTATAGCTGCTATCTGCCACGGTGGATGGCTCTTGTGCAGCACGGCAGTTTACAAGGGCAGAAAAGCCACTTGCTTTATGGCAATTAAGGATGATATTAAAAATGCTGGCGCAGAGTATGTTGATGAGCCGTGCGTTGTGGATGGTAATTTGATAACATCACGCATACCGGAAGATTTGCCGGCCTTTTGCGCCGCAATTTTGAAGGCCCTTGGTAAATAATAAATAAATTAGGAGCAATCTCTTATGAAGCACAATAAAGCTGAAAAACATGAAAATAAAACACCGATAGTGCTGGTTGTTGACGATAATCAGCAGAATCTTGAACTATTACAGGCCTATCTCGAGGATACCGATTGCGACACTGTCCCTGCGCACGATGGGCTTCAGGCGCTGGACATTATAGCAAAACAGCCCCCGGATTTGATTCTGCTCGACGTGATGATGCCGAAAATGAGCGGCTTTGAGGTCTGTAAGAGAATAAAAAACGACCCCCAAACCAACAGCATCCCCATTATTATGATAACGGCACTTACCGAATTCGGCGATATTGAACGCGGCCTCGATTCCGGAACAGACGATTTTGTCAGCAAACCTGTCAACAAACTCGAACTTATAACAAGAGTTAAAACTATGCTCAAGCTTAAGCATCTAAGTGACAAGCTCGAATGGACATTAGCATATTTACGCGAGATAGAAGAGCAGACCCAAAAGGAAAAATCTGATTAGGAGCGTTGTTATGACTGAAAGCAAAAAAATCAAAGGCCCCTGGGCACAGCGCTTTTTCGTAATCTTCTTGAGTCTTTTTCTTGCGGTGTTGTTCTTTTGGCTGCTCGGTTTTGTAACAGACGATATTGGCTCCTTAAGAGGCCCTGAACTTTCTAAAATTGAAACAAAATATGTAGATACAGACCTCCTCGAAAAACGAAAATCGTTCAAGCAGGACCTATCCGAGTTGAAGGCAAATATAAGAAACCGGCAGGAGCAGAGCAATATTCTCAAAGACAGCACCGACAGCTTGCAAAATACTGTAAATCAACTGTTGAGTATTCAAAAGCAGTGCATTGAAAAGAACTTGGATTTTTCCGCCGAAAACCAACAAACCCTCACAGAAAACCAGTCTCTCTTTCTCCAGAACCAAAAACAGTACCAGTCACTGAACAAGGAAATTGCCGACCTGACTATACAGCGGCGCCAACTGGAAAAAGAATTATCCTCTCTTTCAAGACAAATAGACCTGCAGCAACACCTTGCCCAAAAAGAATATAACAACCTGAGGAGTAAACACCGATTGAAGCTGGCGGCCTTAAAACTGGCCGTCTTGGTGCCTGTGTTCTTAATCCTGGCATGGTTTTTTATGAAAAAGCGTTCGGGGACATACTGCCCGATAATTTACGCGCTCTTTATCGCCGTATTTGTGAAGATTTCGCTTGTGGCCCATGAATATTTCCCCCGCAGGTACTTCAAATATATAGCGCTGTTGGTAATCATAGCAATTGTTCTTAGACTGCTGTTCTATCTCTTAAAGCGGATTGTTTCTCCGAAAAAAGACTGGCTGATAAAGCAGTACCAGGAAGCTTATGATAAAAATATTTGCCCAATCTGCAGCAAACCCATTCGTATAGGACCATTGCGATATGCGGCAGGCCGCAAACACAAGACCTTGGTACCGGTAGGGCAGGGGGCAGACTCCGCCGAACAGCATCTCTACACCTGCCCGGTGTGTGGAACCCGGCTTTACGGAAAATGTGATAAATGTGGTGACATCCACCATTCACTGTTGCCGTTTTGTGAACACTGCGGAAATGAAAAGGCAAACCTGACACCATAAAAACAAACTTTGGTCACTTCAAATGATTTGGACGGCAGAAAAAGAACGTTCTATATAGACCGGTTCTACCATATTTATCGCCCAAAACACATTTTATGCCCCATAAAGCAACAAAGTCCTAAAACCTGCTTTTAGAACCCCAACAATCCCTACAGCACACACAATCGCCATATACGCCTCACAAAATGGATATTTACTTGCTCAATTAACAACGTAGCAATTAACACACCTACGCATATTGTCGATAAATTCAATAGCGTTTTACAGACAGTTTGCAACAAAAAGAAGTTAAAGAAACAACTGAAGAAAACGCAAATAAGTCAATCGACAGGAGTAGGGTAGTATGAGTAATTTGCTGCAAATTCTCGGCAGGGCGATGACCGTCGATATGACCGATTTGATATGGCATTGGTTGAACACCGTCAGGCTCACTCAAACCAACATTGAATCCGACCAGCATCAGCAGATGGATAAAATCATCGAATTGTTGGCTGATAAAAAAATCGAATCGGCCCAAGAGCAGCTAAAGCTTTATCTCTTCGAAAATCCCTCCTGCACTCATGCTCGAATGGTTTCTGCAGCAATATGTCTGTCAAAAAATCATATACCCGCTGCCATCGAGGAATTAAATTCGGTCTATACGCGCCAGCCGAATAATACAATGGCACTTTATACTCTCGGCTATTGTTATGAACGGCTTGGAAAAGAAGCACAGGCCGTAGAGTTTTATCAGGACTGCCTAAAGTTCAAAAACTATCTTCAGCTCCCAAGACAGCGCCTTGCCGCCGTCTATTTTAAAAACAGGCAATTCGAAAAAACAATAAACGAATATGAACTGCTTAAAAATGAGTATCCTGATGACATATCAACCATTGCAATACTTGGACATTTGTATATGGCCATCGGCAGACACACCGATGCCATTGAAACGTTTAACACCGCAATTTTAATACATCCAGACAACTTTTACAGCGAAGATGACCAGGTAGAACAGCTAATCAGCTCCGGCCGCCATGACGAGGCACTTGAGCACATTCAGGATTTATTACACCAGCACCCCGAAAAAGTAAATTTGATTGCTAGGGAAGCCGACGTGCTTACGATGCTTGGCGCCACCGATGAAGCCATTTCTCGATATCAGCAGGCCGTTCGTATCTGCCCCGACTTCCTCGAGGCAACTATTAAGCTTGGAACGCTGTATCTACAGAACAATACCGACGAGCTTGCTGCACAGCAGTTTAATCAGGCCGTTGAAATCAATGACAAGATCGTTGATGCCTATCTTGGTTTGGCAACAGCACAGAAACTGGCGGGCAAAAACTCCGACGCACTGGCTACTTTATCCCTGGCTGCTGCGATTGAAGCAAACACTTCATTACTGTTCTCCGAAACGTCTGGCCTGCAGTTCAAGATAAGATTCGGACACTCTTTAACCTCTGACAACAGTACTAATTCGGACAATTTAGTAGAAGCTGTTATTGCTGCACATCGCCGCCAAATTGAGCTTCAGCCGCAAAACCCCGACTTGCTGTATCGCATTGGTGTCTTGATGATGAGTGTCGGACGCTCAACAGACGCTCTAAAGGCCTTTCAAACAGCTCTTGATATAAACCCAACCTACAACAGGGCCAGAAGTAAATTGGTTGTATGTCTATTTGAAACAGACCAGAAGAACGTTGCTCTCGAACAGTTAATCGGCCCTGATTGCCTCAATAAGGATACACTCGCACTACACTACAAAATCGCATTGTTGTACTGTGACAGAATAAAGTTCGCATCCTCGCTCATAAATCTTGAGCGCTCTATGGAGGACAATTTTACCAATTCAGAAGCAACGGTCAATATTTCGATAGTTCTCCAGAATCTGGGCCTGTTGGATGTAGCCGCCGCCACTTGGGACAATCTTGAAGATACGGCCAATCAGGCAGCCAAAAACAAGCCATTTGGGCCTGCCGTACAATAAACGCATTTATAGTTAAAGCCAAACGACAGATTGAGTTGCAGCCAATATGACCATCTTGACCTTAGAAATACTAAAACCCCCAAAAATACCACGTGGGCCGTTTGCACAACAAAATCGCTGAATGAAACATAACATATATTATGGGACGTTGCTTCCAGTTTACTTTTCTATGTGTTCGATTTCTATAGTTTTTCTGAAAGGTTTTAATATCTAAAATTCTTGCGGCTTACGAAGTGCCAAAGGCTTGCCTAATATCTCGTAATGCAGAATAGCCTGCCTTAAAGTTCTGCGCTCACTAAAGTCCAGCAAAGTCAGGCCGGCTTTTTTTGATTTTGCCTTCGCTTTACCAGCAGCATACTTTTTTTCAAGTTTTCTAAAAGTTTTGCTGGTTACTTCAGGCATCTCTTCGGCTGTTTCAGAAACAATTTCTTCTACTGTCTCCACGGCCCTGCTGGTAAATTCAGGTAGCTTACCAAGTTTGGGTGAAATTCGCCGCTTTGGCTGCGATAATTCCTGCGCCTTCACATATTCGGCTTTTGCTTCTCCTATGGCTCTCTCCCTTTTCACCTCGACTCTCTTAGCTAAAGGAGCAGGTTGAGGCTGGATTGCTTTCACACGTTGCGGATGTACCTGTGGCCGAACCTTTTTCGCTGAGCCTGTACCGCCCTTTCGTTGCTGTTGTTGCTGCTTTTCATCTTCGGCCTTGTTGGCTCTCGATTTAACAATTGTACTGATACCATAGATGACAGCCATCGCAACGAAGATGAGTATCTGCATCCAGTCCCCACCGTCTTTGCCGGCGGCAAGAACTTCTTGAAACAGAGAATAGTTCATTTTGTTTTTTACTCTTTCTTTTCGGGCTTTGCTATCGAATCCCGCATTGAGGTATCTGCAACAATGTTTTTCATTCGATAATAGTCCATAACGCCGAGATTACCCTTCTGAAACGCTTCAGCCATTGCCAGCGGCACTTTTGCCTCATTTTCCACCACCATTGCCCGCATTTCCTGCTCGCGTGCGACCGCCATAGCTCGCCGTTTTTCCGCTTCGGCCTTTGCCCGTCGCATATCCGCTTCGGCCTGGGCCGCCTGAAGTTCTGCACCTACGTTTTTGCCTACATCGACGTCGGCGATATCGATAGATAAAATCTCAAAGGCTGTTCCCGCATCAAGCCCCTTTGCCAAAACCGCCTTGGAAATTTTATCCGGGTTCTCCAAAACGCTTTTGTAAGTTATAGCGCTGCCAATTGTTGTAACTATTCCTTCACCAACCCGGGCGATAATTGTTTCTTGTGTCGCACCGCCTATCAATCTCTCAATGTTGGCTCGTACAGTAACACGCGCCTTTGCCTTCAACTGGATACCATCCTGAGCAACAGCATCAACGGTATCTCTTCCCTTTTGCGGGTCAGGGCAGTCAATTACTTTTGGATTAACACTGGTCTGGACCGCTTCGAGAATATCGCGCCCTGCCAAGTCAATAGCCGTAGCTGTTTTGAGTGTCAATTCGATATTTGCCCTGTTTGCAGCAATCAGTGCCCGCACGACATTGGGGACATTACCGCGTGCCAAATAATGGCTTTCCAAATCCTGAGTAGTCAAAGTCAGACCTGCCTGAACTGCGGTTATTTTGCTCAGAACTATCGTGTGGATATTAACCTTGCGTAACCACATCCCGATAAGCTCGGAGAATTTAACTTTGGCCTTCGATAACTTAGCCTGCAGCCATAACCTGAAAAACTTGGCTAACAGAAACAACGCCACTAATACAATAATAAAGAGTACAATACCAACTGCCGTAACCAGCATATTCGTATATTCACCGGCTCCTAAAATTACGCTTGTCAAGTCACTCATTTATTCCCCTTTCGTTATCTTTCTTCGTTAACAAACCATACCTGTGCTGCATTTAGCTCTCTTCAATTACACGAACCGTAACCCGGGTGCTTTCCACATCGATAACTTTTACCTTTTTACCTTTATCAACATAGCCGCTTTCGGCCACACATTCAATTCTCCTGCCGGAAAAATCGCACATCCCCACCGGCCGAAGCGGCGTAAGCACCGCACCGTCGGCGCCCAGCAGCTTTTTTAGTTCATTTGTATCTGGTATCGCATCGCCCTGCTCACGCTGTGGCGGCGAAAGCGTAACACTTTTACCAAATTTCGTCCTGGGAAATATCTTATAAGCAATTATCACAATCGATGGTATCATCACAATGGCAATGATTATACCTACCCAGCCGGTCGTTACGCTGTGACGGAAAAATATCGCTATCCCGCCAATCAGGCACGCCAGAGCACAAACGCTTATCAAACCGCCGCTTGGTACAAATACTTCAGCTATTATCAAAGCGGCTGAAACGAAAAACAGAAAAACTGCAAAAACAAGCCACCAATCCATCAGTTTAGTCCTCTTAAAAGCATTACCTCGCAACTTTTCTAAGCTACCCTTCGATTCAGTCTTCCATTGCCCGAACTACCACTCTGTTGCCGTGAATTTCAATTATCTCAATCCTGGCGCCTTTGTCAAGAAATTCTGCTACAGCTACACAATCGACTATCGCCTGGCCGAATTTCCCTTTTCCCGCCGGCCTCAGCGTCGAGACCACTTCGCCAATGTCACCAACTTTTACACTTACTGTTTCACCCATCACCGGAGCGGTCAGATTAATCTCCACTTCATCGCCCTGCTTTGCCAATGCCGGCATAAGAGTAAGGCCGCTGAGAAACTCCAGCTTAGGCAGATACTTCGCCAGCAGCCACGCTAGAATGACAAATCCCACGAATCCAAGTGACATCCCAAGAATCCCATCTGTAAACAACTGCCAGTCAAGTTGCGTTTGCGGCCAGGGTAACCTATCCGGCGGATTTTTGATAAGCATCCCAAACAGCCCCGCTAATATGCAGACTATCCCTAAAAATCCTGCAATTCCGAACCCGGGAAGAATGAAAATCTCCACCATCAACAGGCCCAAACCAACTATAAATAACGCCACCTCAATCCAGTTTGCCATTCCGGTAAGGTATTTACTGCCGATGATAATCACAATACATATAACCGCTACCAGCCCCGGCAGACCGACCCCCGGTGAATTAAGCTCTACATACACCCCTAACATCGCAAGCATAACAAGTATGCCCATCACCGCAGGCGAATTCAGCCATCGAACCATCTCTTCCGACCACATGGTCTCAAGCACCATTGTTTCAGAGGTAAAGGCCACACCGTCACGGCCGGCTAAAAACTCAAGCGCCCCTGCCCTGTCTTTGACTACCCCCCTTGCTATACCGTATTCAAAAGCGTCTGAGGCCGTCAGTGTTAATATCTTATCCTTTTCAACGATTAACTCCTTGTTGTCCAGGTCGTATTCATTTGGGTCTTTTTCCGACAGGCGGATGCTCTCAATAAATTCAGGCTTGCCGGTTTTGAGATTTTTGACTCGATACACTTCAATCTGCATTGTTACCATTGCCCTAAGAAGTGCCTGCGGATACTTGTTTGCCTCTGCCGCCCGGTCAAAAGCCGCTCGAATAAAGCTTTCCTGTTTCTCCCGCTCGACACCCTCAAGCTTTGCACCGGGTGAAATTATTATCGGCGCACAATCGCCTATAGTTGTGTTTTCGAGCATTATTATATCCTGGCAGGAGACACTTATCATCGCACCGGCTGATATCGCCTCGGTAGTTACATAGGCAACTGTATGGGCTTTTTTGCTTACGTCGAGTATTAAGTATTTCGATATATCATCTGCTGATTTAACCAATCCCCCATAAGTGCTTATCTCATATATCAGGTATGTCGCACCCCAATCAAGTGCTGTTTGAGTTCTCCGCTGGATGGATTTGTACAGCCCGTCGTCAATCATATTCTCACAGATGATTATCGCAGCTTTTGCAACCGGCAAATCCAACTCCGGCAAATTCGCCTCCAGCCCATTTGGCTCCGCCCTGCCGCTTGTGGAAAGAAACGATGCACACAACAGTAAGCAAGGAAAAACAATCAGAACTAACCCAATATGACTCTTCATATACACCAATTTACCCATATATTGGCAGATTAGCAACAAAAAGCCGCAATATTTTAAAAAAGCTTTTCAGGTTTTTTCTGAGGCCGGCTGGCGTTGGTCGGGACTTCCCGGGTCAACCCCCTCCCACTGAAGACCGCCAATCACCGCCTGGGCGATATTGGTCAGGTGGTCGCCGATTTTTTCCGCATTGTCAACCATATCGATAAATACCAGACCTGTCTCAGCCGAACATACACCGTCACTCATCCGCTTTACGTGGCTTCGCCTAAAATCTATCTGCATTCTGTTTAGATTTAACTCGTTAATCAGGGCCGATTTTGCCGACTCAATATCATTATTCTCCAATGCTGTTATGATAAAATTGAACATCTGGTCAACTTCATCTTTAAGTTTATTCGCCTCAGCTAACGCAAAGTCACTAAAGGAAAGCTTCTGCCCTATTTTGCGCTCCGCAATTTCCACAATATTCACGGCGTGGTCGCCGATACGCTCTAAATCGTTAACAGTATGCAAAAGTACAGGCAAAGTAATCGATACTTCCTCAGAAAGCTGCCTGCGCGATAATGCCGAAAGATATGATGTAATCTTCAACTGGAATTCATCAACAACATCTTCTGTTACCCTCACCGATTCAAGTTTTACCCGGTCATTATTGACAATCCCATCGATAGAAAGCTCAATCGCTTTTTTCGCTTTTTGCGCCATACGAACGATTTCACGTTTTGCTTGTTCAAGGGCAATGACCGGCGTATTGAGCAGGTTTTGTTCAAGTACGACAGGTTTTTCTTCTAATTCATAGCTTTTAACCGGAACGATTTTTAAAATTACCTTTTCTAACCAGGAAAGAGCTGCTGTAAAAATTGCAGCATTACATACGTTGAACATACTGTGTGCAAATGCAAGTTCTACCATTATGGTGCTCTTAGTTAATGTCCAGGGTGTAATCAGGCTGACCGCCTTGCCAAACAGGCCGAACCATACTAAAGGCAACATATAGATAACACCTATGACATTAAACATTGTGTGTCCTCTTGCCACCCGTTTTGCATTACGAGATGTCTGAATAGACGCTAACTCTGCCGTGATTGTTGTACCTATATTATCACCCAGAATAAAAGGTATCGCTACTTTGGCGGCTACTTCCCAATCTGTTCCAAATAAGCCCTGGAATGCCATGACCTGTATTATCATGATAGATGCAGAGCTGCTCTGCAGCAGCATCGTCAGGATAGTACCGGCTAATACAGCCAATATGGGATTTTGCCCTATCCAAATAAGCACTTCTTGAACCTCTGAACTGCCCTTGATTGGGGCAAATGCGTCTTTCATAAATCCAATACCAACAAAAAGTAGTCCGAATCCGAGTATTATACTGCCAATGCCTTTGGCTTTCTGGCTTTTCGCTAAAGTTTGTAATAAAAAACCAATTCCAATGGCTGGAAGTGCATACATCGTTATCTTGAGTTCGCCGAGACCGAATGTAGAGACTAACCACGCCGTAAAGGTTGTTCCAACATTTGCACCAAGGACAACGCTCAATGCCTGTTTTAATGTCAGAAGACCGGCATTAACAAGCCCGACTATCATTACAGTTGTAGCCGAGCTCGACTGAATCAGCGCCGTTGTAGCTGCTCCTACCAAAACCGCGATGATGCGGCGTTTTGTCAGAGTTTCGAGGAGTTTTTTTAGTTTTTGGCCAGCAACATCCTTGAGGCCATTCGACATTATTCTCATGCCGAAAAGAAACATTCCCAACCCCCCTACTGTACTGAAAATCATTCCTTTGACCATAGCAACTCCAAAAAAACCAATTACCGATGATAGATAATTGATAAATGAAAAATAATCAACAAAAAATAATCAATACCCATCCTGAGCTTGTTTATATTGAGCACGGTCGAAGGAACCATTCTGCAAACTGCTTCTGGTTATTGTGGGTTTTCCTGCGAGGCAGGCCGGACATCGTAAGGATTCTCCGGGTCAACCCCCTCCCACTGAAGACCGCCAATCACCGCCTGGGCGATATTGGTCAGGTGGTCACCGATTTTTTCCACGTTGTCAACCATATCGATAAATACCAGACCTGTCTCAGCCGAGCAAACACCATCGCTCATCCTCTGTACGTGGCTTCGCCTAAAATCTATCTGCATTCTGTTTAGATTTATCTCGTTGGCCAGGGCCGATTTAGCCGACTCAATATCATTATTCTCCAACGCCGTTATGATACAATCGAACATCTGGTCAACCTCATCTTTAAGTTTATCCGCCTCAGACAGTGCAAAGTCACTAAAGGTAAGCTTCTGCCCTATTTTCCGCTCCGCAACCTCAACGATATTCACAGCGTGGTCACCGATACGCTCCAGGTCATTAACAGTATGCAAAAGTACAGGCAGGGTGATGGATACTTCCTCAGAAAGCTGCCTGCGTGATAATGCCGAAAGGTAAGATGTAATCTCTAACTGGAATTCGTCGATAACATCTTCTGTCTCTCTTGCCGATTCAAGCATTCTATGGTCATTCTTGACAATCCCCTCGATAGAACACTCAATCGCTTTTTTCGCTTTTTGCGCCATACGAATAATCTCTCGTCGCGTCTGCTCCAATGCTATTACGGGTGTATCGAGAAGATGCTCCTCAAGAACTACCGGCCTGGCCGCTATGTCTCCGGGTTTTTCACGCACTAATTTAGTTGCCGCTTTCTCAAGTAGACCTGATATCGGCAGGAATATACACGAATTAACAACATTGAAGATACTATGGGCAAGAGCAATATTGGCCGCAATAGTAGCAGGCCCCAATTCCCACGGAGAAACCATATAAACCAAATCTCCAAAAAGACCGAAATGAACGAAAGGATACGCAATAAGGGCACCAAAAACATTAAATATCGTGTGTGCCCACGCCGTGCGCCTTGCGTTTAGGTTTGTTTGTAATGCCGCAAGTTGCGCCGTAATTGTTGTGCCGATATTGCTGCCTAAAACAAACGGTATCGAAACATTAAGGGCTGCTTCCCAATCCCCTCCAAAAGCGCCTTGTAAGGCCAATAACTGAACCACTGCTATCGCAGCAGAACTGCTTTGAAGAAGCATTGTCACCGCCGTACCTGCTAAAATGGCCAATATGGGCTCTTTAGCAAGAATGCGGAAGAGGTTATGAACTTTTGGGCTTTCTTCTAATGGGCCAAAGCCTGTTTTCATAATACTTATGCCCAAAAATAATATCCCGAAGCCCAGCAGTATTTGTCCGATATTTTTTGTCCTGTTCCTTTTGCCCAGCGCCTGAAGGAGAAATCCCACACCAATCGCAGGAAGTGCATAGCTGGTAATCTTCAAAGCACCGACACCTGATATCGACACCAGCCACGCCGTAGCTGTCGTTCCTACGTTTGTGCCGATAATTACCGATATCGCCTGTTTAAGTGTTAGCAGACCGGCATTAACAAAACCCACCACCATTACTGTTGCCGCCGAGCTGGACTGGATTAAAGCGGTAACACCCGCCCCAACAAAAAAGGCGACCAGGCGCTTGCTTGTCATTGATTTAAGGATGTTTTTAAGCCTTCGGCCAGCGACCTTTTTCAGGCCGTCAGACATCAGCCCCATGCCGAAAAGAAACAATCCCAACCCCCCTACCGTGCCGAAAATCATTCCTTTGACCATAGCAATTCCCGAAAAAACCAATTATCGATGATAGATAATTGATAACTGCAAAATAATCAACAAAAATTAATAATCATTCTGCCAACTGTCGCAGTATCTCTATCCCCCTCTTCAGTTTTTCGTCGCCGGCCGCATAACTTATCCGAAAATGCGTATCTTTCTCGCTAAATACATTTCCCGGAATAATCAGAACATTATTGGCGATTGCCTTTTCTACAAACTCAGACCCCCTGCCCTTCCCCGGTGATTTGACAAACAGATAAAACGCTCCACCCGGCTTGACCACTTCAAATTTATCTTTCAGCCCTTCGTAAACAAGGTCTCTTTTCTTCCTGTAGGCATTGACCAGCTCACCGACGTCATAATCCAATGCTGCAACAGCCGCCTGTTGAAATGGCGTCGGCGCACAAACAAAGGTATATTGCTGAATTTTAGTCATCTCTTCAACCACGTCTTTAAGGGATTCGCCCACCGCCACATATCCAAGCCGCCAGCCGGTCATAGCGTAGGCCTTGCCGAAACCACGCAACAAAATCGTCTTTTCATAGTAATTAGCTATACTCGGACAATTACCGTCATAGCTGAACTTCTCGTATATTTCATCGCTCATCACGACCACATCTTTTTCCGCTGCAATTTCAGCAAGGGCTTTTACACTTTCTTGTGAATACACCACGCCGGTCGGATTGCAGGGTGAATTAACTATAACCAGTTTTGTTTTTTCGCTGATGGCCTCGGCAATTTTCTCGACAGGCAGCGCGAATTCGGGATAGCTATCCACAAAAACACACTTTCCGCCCAACATATTGATTATATGTTTGTAGATTACAAAATACGGGTCTGGAATAATCACCTCATCGCCGGGATTGATAAGCGCCAAAAAAGCTAACATCAGCCCGCCGCTGACGCCGTTGCTCACGAGTATGGCGGGCTTTTCCCAGCTGAACTCACTTATAATTCGCTCAGCTATTTTTTCTTTCAGCAGACTATTCCCTGCCGTTTGAGAATACTTATTCTGCCCCTCTTGAATTGCCTTTATTGCTTCGTCTTTCAACTGTTGCGGCACATCGAAATCCGGCTGACCTATAGATAAATTTATCGGCTCTTTCATCGATGCCGCCAGCGCAAAGACCTTTCTTATCCCGCTTGAGTCGATTTTGTCGGTTCTGTCTGCCAAAATTTTCTTCATTTGCAGGTATGATAACCAATTCTTCGCAATAATCAATAAGTTAAAATTGCGGAATAACTGCGCGGGGGTGGTTTTAAATTGGGTTTGATTGGGTTTGTTTTGGGCATATTTGGGTTGAAAATGGGTTTGAATGGGTTTGAATTGGGTTTGTTTTTCTTCCAAATAGCTGTTTTTGGCGCAAAAACGGGGGAAATTGGGTTTGTTTTGCATAATTGATTCTTTTTGTGCGCTTGTATAAATGATCCGGCTTCGCCAGAGGCATAGCTGGGACAAGGGGGGTTGGTGGATCGTGATTTGTGATTTGGTGGTCATTTTAACTTATCCTTAATTTAGTATTTACTTTTGGGGGGTAAAAAAAAACGGCTCCCCATAATTAGACGAACCTGCGCGTTTGGTGCGAAAATTCGGGCAATTTTGGACGGTCAAAATTTGTAAGTTGTTGTGGGGTAAGAGATAAAAAAATATTGGAAAAATTTCAAATAGGAAAACAATACCTGCGCAAATGATTCTACTGAGCTCAAGCGCCGCGGGGCGAAGTGATTTTGGGGGTTAAAAAAGAACGAGGCTGGATGCGGAGGGAGGAGGGAGGAAACCAGCCCCGTTCATAATGAGCTAAACAAACATTAAAACCGCACGTCTCCTATCGTTTGTATATATGAAAAGCTGTTCATAG
>Ga0180432_10002429_pt1 | contig 27914 bp, 18 predicted proteins | sample SS_ome_10_FD_132414 | JGI IMG/M metagenome (GOLD analysis project Ga0180432, IMG submission 132414) | Hypersaline lake sediment archaeal communities from the Salton Sea, California, USA - SS_1_MS_2 metaG | ecosystem: Environmental > Aquatic > Non-marine Saline and Alkaline > Hypersaline >... | reverse complement strand
CGTGGCCCGCGGCGGAGTGGTGGACGAGAAGGCCCTCTACGACGCCCTCGTGACCGACGAGATCGCCGGCGCCTGCCTCGACGTCTTCGAGACCGAGCCGCCCTTCGACAATCCCCTGCTCACCCTCGAGAACGTGCTCGTCACCCCCCATCTGGGGGCCAGCACCGCCGAGGCGCAGAAGAAGGCGGGAATGATCGTGGCCGAGGCTATGATGCGGATTCTCTGAGCCGGACGGTACAGCAGACTTCGGTCCCCCCCGCCCGATACTCGATGGCATCGAAGCTGACCATATTGGCCATGGCGATACCCCGGCCGTGATTGTCGGTCACCCGATCGGGATCGAGCTGCATATAGGGAGCCGGATCGAACCCCTCGCCCTCGTCACGGATGATCAGGCGCAGTTCGGTAGCGGTCCGCTCGTAACTGACGCGGACCGTGCGGTCGGCATGATCGGAATCGTGCAGGAGTGACTCGATTTCTTCCCGCCATCTTCCCTGCCGGGTCAGCTCGGTCTTGCGCTCGTATCCGATTCCCAGATTGCCGTGTTCCACGGCGTTGACGAGCAGTTCCGAAAGCCCCAGAACCACATTGTCGGGCTCGGGGTAGAAGGCGGCGATGAACACCGCCAGATCCTGCGCCTGTTCGAGGGTGCGGAACTCGAAGGTGGCGCCTGAAACCAGACCGAGCATCTGCCGGTTCCGGTCGACCTCGGTCCTGAGCATCGACTGATAGCGATAATCCCGAACGGCGGTCTCGACGATCGAGAGCAGAATATCCACATGGAAGGGTTTGGTAATGTAGTAATAGGCGCCGGCGTCGATCCCCTCGACGATCTCGTGGCGGGCCCTGGCGGCCGTTTCCATGATGACCGGTATGCGTTGTTTGGCCGGATCGTCCTTGATTCGCCGCAGCAGTTCCAGACCGTCCAGACGGGGCATCCGGCGGTCGAGGAGAACGGCGTCGATGACGCTGTCGTGCTCGTCGAGCAGTTCCCAGCCCGCCATCCCGTCTCGGGCCAGGAGGACCTCGTAGTTGTTCTTCGTCAGGGCGGTTTCGAGCAGTTTCAGAATAACGGGATCGTCATCAACGGCCAGAACGGTGCCGTTGTACTCGGGCATGGTCGGTCTCCTTGCGTCGAGACGTCCACTCACGACCGTACACCAGATCGTCGCACAGACGGGCGATATGACGCAGCCATGGATTCAGCTTGATGATCGCCCGCACCAGATTGTGGAACCAGGTATCGCGGTGCGAGAAGGGACAGATCGCCATGCAGATTCCGCAGTCGGTTCCCACCTGTCTCCAGTAGGCATAGCACCGCTCGACCGCAGTCGTCCACTTCTCAACCCCGCGGTCCACCGGCCGGGCTCCGGTCTCGAGAGCGTGGGCGGGGCAGTTTTCGGCGCACTTGCGGCAGATCCGGCAGAAATGGTCCACCCCCAGGTGAACCGGCCGGTCGTAGCGGACCGGCAGATCGGTCGTCACCGCCCCGAGGCGAACCCGGCTGCCGTACCGGTCGGCGATGAGAATATTGTTCCGGCCGACTTCACCCAGACCGGCAGCTGCAGCCAGCGGCGGCAGGATCAGATCCCAGTGGGCGTCGTAGTGGGCCTTCGCCTGCCAGCCTGACTGTTGCAGGGCCGCCGCCACGGTCCGGGCGATGACCGCCCCCCGCCGATACTGCCGGGCCGATTCCCGGACCACCTCGGCCTGCGGCGCGCGCCTCATGGCTTTGAACTCCATTTCGAGCAGAAAGAGAATCACGGCGGGATGATCGAGGTCGATCGGCGTACCGTATTCGTCGTCGAAACGCCCCTTGTGGGTGTAGACCCAGGCCTTTCGCAGCGGGGTGCATCCCACCGCCACGGCCCCCAGACCGGTGATGATCGACCGGACGGTCCGGTCGGGATCGCCGCCGGCGCACAGCTCCGCCGTCAGACGGTCCACCTGGTCCCGATCGGGTTCGAACGTCTCGATGGCCTCGAAATGCCGCTCGGCCTCCGCACTCAGGACAGGATCGTAGTGGGTCGCCCCCGGTTTCAGGAACGGCGTCATGGCCCGGATGCGGTCATCGGTCGCCTTCCACTCAGGCCGGCGGGCGTAAAAATCGTCGTAGGCGGGTGTCCCCCCCGAGCGGTTGATCCGGCTGAACATCACCTCGCGTTCGTCGACCCGTTCATCCGGCTCGGCCGGCCCCCGGCGCCGGCGCAGCGGATCGAGAGGGAAGAAAAGGCAGACGAGTGCGCCTGCGGTGACGATCAGAACAGTTGACATGGCCTCCAATCTGCCTCCGGCTTCCGGTCGTGGCCAGTCCGGATTCCGGCCCGCCCCCGGATCCTGCAGCCGCAGGAGGATGCAGGCGGTGTTATTCTCCTGCCTCGGCACCCCGGCATGGGGTATCATGAACCGGTGCGTCCGAGGTGCAACCCGCAGCGGGAGAGAGGGACTGTGGCACGGAGCGGAGCAGAGAAGTCGGTCATCGTCATCGGAGCCGGTCCGGGGGGGCTGACAGCGGCCATGATCCTGGCCCACCGCGGCTTCCGGGTGACCGTACTGGAAAAGCGCGACCGGGTCGGGGGCCGCAACGGCGAGTTACGGGTCGGCGAGTACAGTCACGACATCGGCCCGACCTTCCTGATGATGAAGTTCCTGCTCGACAGCATTTTCGAGATCACCGGCCGCCGGGTTGAGGATTACATGGAGTTCCGGCTTCTCGATCCGATGTACGAACTCGTCCACGACGGCTACTCGTTTTTCCCCACTTCCGATCGGGAGAAGATGCGGGCCGAAGTGGCACGGGTTTTCCCCGGCCAGGAAGCGGGCTATGAGACCTTCATGAAGCGCGAGCAGGTCCGCTTCAACCGTATGTACCCCTGCCTGCAGAAGCACTACTCGACCCTGGGCTCCTATCTCGATCCGGTCCTGGTGCGGGCCATGCCGCACCTGGCGTTCACCAAATCGCTCTACGGCGTGCTCTCGCGCTACTTCGGCCCCGAGGCAATGCGGATCAGCTTCACCTTTCAATCGAAATATCTCGGCATGTCGCCCTGGTCGTGCCCGGGGGCTTTCGCGATCATCCCCTTCATCGAGCACGGCTACGGGATCTGGCACGTGCAGGGCGGGCTCTGCCGCATATCCGACGGCATGGCCCGGGTCGTCGAAGAAGAGGGGGGCGAGATCCGTCTCGAGACCCCGGTCAGGAAAATCATCACCGAGGGCCGGTCGGCCCGCGGGGTCGAACTGACCGACGGCACCCGGCTCGAAGCCGACGATGTGATCATCAACGCCGATTTCGCTCACGCCATGACGCACCTGACCGAACCGGGCCAGGTACGCAAGTACACTCCCGCCGACCTCGACCGCCGGGAGTACTCCTGCTCGACCTACATGCTCTACCTGGGTCTGGACACCCTGTACGAGATGCCCCACCACACCATCGTCTTCGCGTCCGATTACGAGCGGAACCTCGATGAGATCGCCAACCGTAAAGTGCTCTCCGAGGATTTCAGCTTCTACGTGCGCAACGCGTCGGTCACCGATCCGCATATCGCCCCGGCCGGTCACAGCTCGGTCTATATCCTGGTGCCGGTGCCCAACAACCAGAGCACAATCGACTGGGACTCTGAAGCCGGTCCCTTCCGCGAGCGGGTACTCTCAGCCATCGAGAAGCGCACCGCCATGACCGATCTGCGCCGGCACATCGTCTCCGAAGAGGTCATCCACCCCGGCACCTGGGAAAGCGAGCGGGATGTTTACTGCGGGGCAACCTTCAACCTGGCGCACAGCCTGAACCAGATGCTCTACCTGCGGCCGCGCAACCGCTTCGAGGAATGGGATCACTGCTATCTGGTTGGAGGAGGCACCCACCCCGGGAGCGGTCTGCCGACGATCTACGAATCGGGCCGCATCTCGGCCGACATGCTCTCGAAGCGTTACGGTTATCCGGTCGATCCGCCGCTCCCCCTGCCGGAGTGAAAGCCCTCAAACCGTGGCCTGCAACCGGCGGACGGGAGGACGGCAAAGAGTGATCACTGCCCCCGGTGATCGCGGTGGAAAGCTTCCAGGCGGTGTCGCAGTTCGGGTACCTGTTCCAGTGAGGTGAGCGAAACGCAGGCCCGGATCCCCTCTCCGACATGGCTCCCGGTGGTGTTCAGACCGATGGCGCTGATGCCGTAATAGATCAGTTCCTCGACCAGTCCGGCGCAGTCGAAACCGGGATAGGTAACGGTGAAATAAAAGCCGTCGGCCAGCGGTTCGCCCAGATCGTTGTCGTACACCAGGCTGAAGCCGTTCTCGAGGAAAGCGGCTTTCATGGCCTCGGCCCGGCGGGCGTACTCGCGCACCGGTTCGGTGAAGCGGAAGTCCCCCTCGACGGCCGCCCGCAGGATCGCCGCCAGGCCGTACTGCGGACCTTCCGGCACGCCGGCGGTGGTGGGGTAGATCCCGCCGGCAACGAAGGCGTAGCCGGGACTCGAGGTGCCGAAGTAGCGGGCCAGATTCTCCGATTCCTCGTCGAAGAGCGCCGGGCTGACAACCGCCAGGGCGACCCGCTGTCCGGCATAGGAAAAGATCTTCGAGGAGGAGATCAGCAGAACGTACTGATCGGTGTAGCGGGCCACCGTGGGCTGATAGGGCGGCTCGAAAGGCACGCCGTACTCGGCCCGGAAATCCATACCGAAGTAGGCCAGGTCCTCGATGGCCAGAACACCGTACTCGCTGCAGAGCCGACCGATCCCCTCGAGTTCCGATTCCTTGAAACAGACCCAGGAGGGGTTGTTGGGATTGCTGTAGAGCAAACCGCCGACCCGCCCGGTGGCGAAGTGCTTTTCAACTGCCGCCACCAGGTCGTCACCCCGGCAGGAATGCACGTCGATCGAGTCGTTCTCGAGTCCCCACACCCGGCACTGCAGTTTGTTGACCGGGAAACCCGGATCGAGAAAAAGAATGGTGTCGCGGCCGGGCAGCCGCCGTCCGGCGATACCCATGCTGATGAAACCGCCGTGCATGGCCCCGACGGTCGGGATACAGCACTCCGCCGGCAGATCGAGATCAAGGAAGGCCCGGACGAAATTTCGGCCGGCCTCTTTGAGAACCGGCACCCCGTCGAAGGGAGCATAGACCCGGGCCAGTCCCCGCTCGCGCAGGGCCTCGATCTCGGCCTCGATGGCGATCGGATTCGGTTCCAGACCGGGCACACCGAGTTCCATCCGGATGAAGGACAGGCCGGTGCTCTCCTCGATGGCGCTGATGATCCGGTTCACTTCACGGATCGACGCGTTACCGACCGCAATGCCGTGCTCGGCGATGATGCCGTCGACGACTGTCCGCTCGAGAGGAACGGGCTGGAAGGACATGGGGCAGCCTCCGTGGTGCGAGCCGGGAACGCAGAAGCGGGGCAGGCGACGGGCGCCGGGGCGCAGATGCGCCGGAGCGCCTCCGGCAATGTAATACGGGCTCACCGTCAGCGGCAATTCCCCTTCCCGGTTCTCTCCCCTATTATGCAGGCATGGATCTCGAACAGCTGGCCGAAGAGTGCGATATCGAATTCACCCGCACGGGGGGACCCGGGGGGCAGCACCGCAACCGCTCCTCGACTGCGGTGCGCCTGACCCACCGCCCGACCGGTATCAGCGTGGTGGCCGGTGATTCCCGCTCGCAGTACCAGAACCGTCTGGCCGCCCTCGAGCGGCTGTCCGAAAAACTCGACGCCCTCGAGCGTGAGCGCCGCGAGACCGAACGCCGGAAGAAACGGAAGAAACGAGCCTTCCGCGCCGACCGTGAAAAGCGCCTGCGCGAAAAAAAGGAACGGGCGCGGAAGAAAGCGCTCAGAACCCGGATCCGGCCCTCGGACGCCGACCGGATCTGACCCCGGGGAGGATACCCATGTCATTCGGACTCGATCCGCTGCAGCAGGACCGCACCGATTCCCTCTGGACAATCAGGGATACGATCGGCCTGATTCTGCTCGCCATCGGAGCCTTCATCGGGATATGGATCTTCGTGCAGGTCATGCAGCTATTCCGGGATCCGTTGACGATGGATGTGTTCCGTGCCCTGGTCAGCGGCGATCTCCTCCTCACCCCGGCCCGCAGTGCCAATCCGGGCCTGCAGGTACCCCGGGAGTTTCTCAGCTACCTGATCGTGATCTTCCTGCTGATGGTCGCCACTGGGGTGGCCAAGGCATTCATCACCGGGGGCGTCAGCCTCCTCACCGGCGACCTGCAGCGGACGATCAAACGGCTGACCGGCCGGTTCGAAGAACAGTTGAGCGGCGTAAAGGACTCGATCCGTCGCCAGTTCCCCCAGTAGCGGATCTATCAATGCTCCAGGTTTATTATCTCCGCGAGAACCGCTCCGAGTAGGAATGCAGCGTATAGAGCGCCGCCAGCGGATTATGCCCCATGACCCTGTCCTTGGCCGCGAAGACGGTGACCGGGGCCACCGAGTGTTTGAAAAAGAGCGAATCGTGCCCCACGCAGAGGCCGATCAGAATGTTGAAATCGGTGCCGGCTTCGTTCAGGACCAGGGCCTGGGCGATCGGACTGCACATCGATTCGAATTCCCCGATCCGGATCTTCTCGGTATCGCGGATACCGATCGTCTCTTTCGGCGTGCAGCCCACCTTGCAGACGATCGAGACCGTTTCGAAGCCGGCGGCCTCCAGCGCCTCTTCGAGCAGAGCGGCTTCGCCGTGCAGGCCGGCGCAGAAGGCGATTCCCAGCCGCCTGAAGTTCATCTTGCGGGCGAAGTCGATGATCTCCTCCAGGCGCGGTTTGATGGGATGCTTGATATACGGTTTCTGCTCGCGGTTGCCGTAGCCCTCGGCTTCCTGGATCGACGCCTGGCGGGCGAACTCGCGGATGTCGGGGTCCTCGTAGCGGGCCGTGGCCCGTTCCACGACCTCCTTCATCTTCACCGTCGGGCAGGTCCCGGGGCCGGTTCCCTCGGGGGTCCGGCAGATTCGATCGGCGGCTTGTACGGCGCAGCTGGCGCATCGGGGCAGTTCTGAGGCCATCGTTCGTCTCCTTGCCTGTTCGACGGTCGTGCAGGTTCGATGATTCTCTACGATACGTTGCGATTGCGCGCAAGACGACGCCAAAGCGGGCGGCCCGGGCCCCGCTTGCGCCGGGGGTGCGGGCGGGAATAGACTCCGATACAGCCCGTCGCGGCCCGGCGCCGGCATCGACCCGACACCCGCAGGAGTACTGCTGATGAACCTCCTCCCCGTTTCCGTGCGCACCCGACACGTCTCCGGCACCCTGGTGGTGCTGCTTCTGGCCCTGGTCCTCTCCCCACCCCTGCAGCTCGAGGCGCAGACTCTGATCACTCCCGAGGAGCACCTCGGTTTCCCGGTCGGCACCGACAACGAGCTGGCCCACTGGGACGAGATCCTGGCCTACCTGCACCTGGCCGATGCGGCCACCGACCGCATCACGGTCGACATTCTGGGCCAGAGCACCCTGGGACGCGATCTTCCCCTGGTCATCGTGACCAGCGAGGCGAACATGGCCGATCTGGATCGGATCAGAACGATCAATCAGCGGCTCTACGATCCCGACTCGATCACGACCGAAGCCGAAGCACAGCGGCTCATCGCCGAGGGCAAGGTCGTTGTCGCGGTCACCCTGGCCATCCACGCTTCCGAGATCGGTTCGACCCAGATGGTGCTCGACGCCGTCTACCGGCTGGCCACCGAAGAGAGCCCCTACATCCGGAACATTCTCGACAATGTCGTCCTCCTGCTCTTCCCCTGCCTGAATCCCGACGGTCAGGCGATGGAGGTGGAGTGGTTCGATCAGACGTTCGGAACCGAGTATGAAGGCGCCCGCCTGCCTACCCTCTACCATCACTATGTCGGGCACGACACCAACCGCGACGCGTACATGTTCAGTCAGGTCGAGACCCGCCTGCTCGGTCGCGTGCTGTACCATGAATGGTTCCCCGAGGTCTGGCTCGACGAGCACCAGATGGGTAACCGCGGGGCCCGCATCTTCATCATGCCGGCCGACGGCCCCCCAAACCCGAACGTCGATCCCTGGATCTACCGCACCGCCGGCCTGCTCGGCTTCGCCCAGGCTCTGGCTCTCGACGAGGCGGGCAAGCCCGGTGCGGTGTACGGGCAGACCTATACCTACTGGTGGCAGGGTGCCATGGGGTGGACCGGCTGGTGGCACAACATGGCCGGCATGCTCAGCGAACTGGCCAGTGTGAACAACCTGGCCTCGCCGGTCGAGACACCGGTCGGCGAACTGCAGCTCCAGCCCGGCGGGGAGCGCGGCGGTGGAGGCGGATATGCGCGCACTGCCGGTGGATCTCCGCCCCGCGACCGCTATCCGCGGGTCAATTACCTGGTGCCGTGGCAGGGCGGCCGCTGGACTCTGCGCGACATCGTCGATTACGAGCTCATCATCACCTTCGCCCTGCTCGATGCCTGCGCCGACATGCGCGAGAATCTCCTCTCGGGAATCCGGGAGGTGAACCGGCGCACGGTCGAGAAGGGCCGGGCCGGCAACCCGTGGGCGATCCTGGTTCCCGCCGATCAGCACGACGAGCCCACGGTGGCTAAATTCATCTCGATCCTGCGCATGGGCGGGATCGAGATCGAACGGGCCACCGCCCCCTTTACGGCCGGCGGTGAAGCATACCCGGAGGGCACCTATGTCATTCCGATGGCGCAGGTCTTCCGCAATTACGCCAAGGACCTGCTCGAACCGCAGGTCTACCCCTCGACCGACGCCCCCTACGACGTCGCGGGCTGGAGCCTGGGGATGCAGATGGGGATCGAGACAATCTTCGTGGATGATGCCTTTACCTATGAGGGTGAGGCGATCGGCGACGCCCCACCCCTTTCCTGGGGCCTTTTCGGCGAGGGGAACACCTTCCTGCTCGACGCCCGGGCCAACGACAGCTTCACCGCCGCCCTGCGTCTGCTGCGGGCCGGGCACACGGTCGGTCGGCTGACCGAGCCGGTCGCGGCGGCCGGCTCTGAACTGCCGGCCGGCACTTTCGTGGTCAGCGGCTCCCGGGCCAGGGCCGACGTCGAAGCCGCTGCCCGCGACCTGGGTCTCGCGGTGCACGCCGTGGGCCGGACGCGGGCCGGGGTGCGACTCGATCGGGCTCCGCGGGTGGCGCTCTACCAGGCCTGGGGGGGCAACATGGAAGAGGGATGGACCCGCTACGTGCTGGACACCTTTGACTTCGAACCGATCACCATCCACCCCGCCGACATCCGGGACCGGACCGATCTGCGCTCATCGTATGATGCCATCATCTTCGCCGGCGACCGAGTGCGCACCGTCCTCTCGGGGCAGACGGGCGACCGAACCCCCGAGGAGTACCGGGGGGGGATCGAGGAATCGGGGATCGAAGCCCTGCGGGAGTTCGTCGACTCCGGCGGCACCCTTGTCCTGATCGGGGGTGCCACCCAGATCGGCACCGAGTGGTTCGAGGTTCCTTTCGAGAACATGCTGCAGGGCGTGCCGCGCGACAGTTTCTACTGCCCCGGCTCGGTCCTCGAGGTTGACGTTGATCCCTCGGTGTCGATGGCCTGGGGCATGCCCGAGCGGGCCTGCGTCATGTTTGCCAGCGATCAGGTCTTCGCACCCGCCGGAGGGGTGGATCCCGAAGCCATGCAGGTCGCCGCCCGTTTCGGGGACGAGGATCCCCTGCGCTCGGGCTGGCTGCGCGGGCCCGGGTACCTGGCCGGCGGGATCGGGGCGGTCACCTGGTCATACGGTGACGGCCGGATCGTGCTGCTGCCCCTGCGCGTACAGCGCCGCTCGCAGACCCACGGCACTTTCAAACTGCTCTTCAATCCGCTTCTGAACAGCGTCAAGAGATGAGCCCGGGAGCCCGAACCGGGACACGTCCAAAGGAGTATCGATGATGACAATCCGCAGATGGTTCCAGACCGGCCTGGCGGCCGGACTCTGCCTGCTCGTCACGGCCGGCGGCGCCGGAGCCCAGGTCGGAGCCGAGCACTTGATCCGGGACCTTGCCTGGCGCAACATCGGCCCGGCCAACATGTCGGGCCGGGTCACAGACATCGAGGCCCTCGATGACGATTACCGGTTCGTGATCGTCGCCTCAGCCTCGGGAGGAGTGTGGAAGTCGGTCAACGCCGGCACGACCTGGGAGCCGATCTTCGACGACTACGGAGCCGCGTCGATCGGCTCGGTGGCCATCTTCCAGCCCGATCCCGATCTCATCTGGGTCGGCACCGGAGAGCCGAACAACCGCAACAGCGTCGCCTGGGGGAACGGGATCTACAAGTCCACCGACGGCGGCGAGACCTTCACCCACATGGGTCTTGAGGACACCCACCAGATCTCGCACGTGCTGACCCACCCCACCGATCCCGACATCGTTTACGTGGGCGCGATCGGGCATCTGTGGGGCTACAGCGGTGATCGGGGGGTGTTCAAGACCACCGACGGGGGCCGGAACTGGGAGCGGATCTTCTACAAGGGGCCCGAGACCGGGTGCAGTGCCCTGGTCATGGACCCGCGCGAGCCCGAAACCCTGTATGCCGGCATGTACCAGCGGCTGCGCCGGCCGTGGCGGTTCGACAGCGGCGGCCCCGACGGGGGGATCTTCAAGACCACCGACGGAGGGAACACCTGGCGCGAGCTCACCAACGGCCTGCCCCCCGGCGACACCGGTAAGATCGGGCTGGCCATCTCCCGTTCGAATCCCGATGTGCTGGCCGCCTGCGTGGAGGCCGAACAGATCGAGCGGGATGCCGAACTCGATCCCGCCGATCCGAAATCGGGCATCTACCGCTCCGAGGACGCCGGCGAGAGCTGGAGCTATGTGAACTCCTACAACAACCGCCCCTTCTACTACAGCCATATCTTCATCAATCCGCAGATCGATGACCGGGTCTACCTCGTCATGGGCAGTTTCCGGTACTCGGAGGACGGCGGCAGCACCCTGCAGCGCATGGGGGGCGGGATCCACGGCGACTATCACGCCATGTGGTGCGACCCGCACAACCCCGACCGGTTCTACATCGGTAACGACGGCGGGGTGGCCCTGACCCACGACCACTCCGACTCGTATATCTTCTTCGACAACCTGACCCTGGCCCAGTTCTACGCCGTCGGGGCCGACATGCGCGACCCCTACTACGTCTACGGCGGTCTGCAGGACAACGGCACCTGGGGCGGTCCCAGCCGCAGCCGCGATTCGCGCGGCATCCTGACCGATGACTGGGCCTCGATCGGCGGCGGGGACGGTTTCCACGTCCAGGTCGATCCCGACGACTGGCGCAGCGTCTGGCTCGAGAGCCAGGGGGGGTCGATCCGGCGGATCAACGTCGAGACCCGGCAGAGCTTCGGCGTCCGGCCGGGCGAGGGGAACATTCTGAACTGGGATGAGTACGTCACCGACGAGATCGTGGCCGCCAACGAGGCCTCCGGGTGGCGCGGCCCCTTCCGCTTCAACTGGTCGGCCCCGATCGTGATGAGCCCGCACAACGGCCACACGGTCTACTTCGGCGGCAATTACCTCTTCAAGACGGTCGACGAGGGCCGGCACTGGACAATCATCAGTCCCGACCTCTCGACCGCCGATCCGGTGAAGATGGACCGCGACACCGGCGGCCTGACATCCGACGTGACCGGGGCCGAGAATCACTGCACCATCATCACCATCTCGGAATCGCCGCTCACACCGGGGCTGGTCTGGGTCGGCACCGACGACGGCAACGTGCAGCTCACCCGCGACGGCGGCACCACCTGGACCAACGTGCGCTCCAACGTGCCCCGGGTTCCCGACGGGCTCTGGGTCAGCCGGGTCGAGGCCTCCCACCACGATGAGGGCACCTGCTACCTGACCTTCGACGGCCACCGCTCGGACGAGTTCACCCCCTGGGTGTTCAAGACCGACGATTACGGCCGGACCTGGACCGACATCTCCTCCAACCTCCCCGACGGGCACTGCGTCTACGTCATCAAGGAGGATCTGGAGAATCCCGACCTGCTCTTCCTGGGAACCGAGTTCTCCTGCTTCGTCACGCTCACCGGCGGAGCCCGGTGGCACCGGCTCATGAACGGCCTGCCCACAGTGGCGGTCCACGATCTGCTCATCCATCCCCGCGACCGGGATCTGATCGCCGGCACGCACGGCCGGGGCATCTGGATCCTCGACGACATCACCGCCCTGGAGCAGTACAGCGCCGAGATCGCCGAGACCGGGGCGGCCCTGTTCGAAATCCGGCCCGTGACCGACTGGCTCACGGTGAGCCGGGGCGGCTCGCGCGGCAGCTTCTACTTCTCGGGCGAGAATCCCCCCGACGGGGCCCTGATCCACTTCTACCTCGAGACCCCGGGGACGGTCATCCTGACGGTGAGCGACGTGAGCGGCGAACTGGTCTACAGCGAGAACATCGAAGCCGAAGCGGGTCTGACGCGCTGGATCTGGGATCTGAGGTTCGATCCCACCGCCGAGGCTCTGCGAGAGGCGATTGCCGATCTGCGCGAAACCATCGGCTGGGTTCGCGAGAGCGGCGAACTCAACCGCAGTCAGTTGCGCGAACTTGATCAGATCGATGCTGAACTCGGGGGCGAAGTGACCCTGGTCCGTTTCAATGAACTCATGGGTCAGGTCTCCTCCGCCATGGGGTACCGCGGTCGCGGTCCGCGCCGGCCGCTGGCCGAGCCGGGGACCTACCGGGTCACGCTGACCGTCAACGGCCAGGAATACACCCGGACCGTCACGGTCCGGGCCGATCCGCTGCTCGATCCGGAGCGCTGATCGGTTCCGGGCTGAGACCCCGGGCAGCAGGGTTACCGGGTACAGGATACCCGGGACAGAATTCTGCCGGATTGAAAGCGGCGGGGCCGAGTACAGCCCCGCCGCTTTATCAACCTTATATACATATTATGCGTCTTTAAAACATCTATATAACACATAATCAACTATATATGTCGATTTATACTCCCTTGACTCTCCTATATTCCACAATAATATTCATTCATATGTTAATGAGTATAAATGATTATCATACATATATTACATAAGAATATAATTCTCATTACGTCTTATTATGCTTTATTTAATTCATAAGATGCTTATTCCGTTGTCCTCGCTCGTACTTTGTCGCTGGTGATCTCCTTCAGAACATCGTTGGCGACCCAGCGCGAGGCCGCCGAGTCGATGGCGGCGATCCGTTCGGCCGAGCGGATGGCCTCGGCGTTCAGGAAGAGGTTCCGCTTGCCGATCTGGCGCAGAGCCCAGCTCACGGCCTTCTTGACATAGTTGCGTCCGTCATCGCTCTCGTGCTCGAGGCGGGGCAGAAACGCGAGGAAACGTTCGTCGGGGGCATCCTTGTCGTGCCAGGCCAGACAGGCCATCAGCGCGAACCCCGCTCGTTTCTCGAATTCCCGCTTCCGGCCGCTCCACTCCCGGGCCTTCTCCCAGGCATGGGGGGTGCGGTCGAAGAGGTTCTGGCAGACCTGGTCGCACACATCCCAGGAATCGAAGTCTTCGATCCAGGCATCCATCTGCCCGGGGGTGACCTTCTCCGGCTCCCCGACCAGGGCGGCCAGGATCCGTGCTTCGTGCAGGCCGGTATCCCAGAGGGCGAGCGAAAGCTCCTGGTCCGGCCCGTATTCCTCTCCCAACCGGCGCAGCACCGGCATGGAGATCCCCAGGGTGTTCTCCGAATTGATCCCGAAGCTGGCCATCCCGTCGACTTTCCCCGGATCGGCCAGGGCCTTCAGGCGTTCGACAACCTCCGCGACCAGCAGCGTTTTTGTTCTGTCGGTGCTCACCGCCGGCCCCGGAAATCGAGCTCGTCCTCGTCGGCCATGTCCATGACCGCCATGAATATCAGCTGAGCCAGATCCTCCATGATCTCGGGCGTAATGGTCTCGATCGCATCCAGGGTGTGATGGTAGTACGAAAGCGAGCCCGAAGTCGAAAACGAGAGCGAGGGGACTCCGGCCCACATGAAGCGGGCCGCATCCAGACGCGGCCGGCCCAGATTGGCATTGGTCGAGGCCCTCATCTGGCGGTGGACGTACGTCTCGTTGGCACGGTCGAGGAAAGCCTGAAAATCGGGGTAGTTCTGCCCCGCCCCGGCGTTGATGCGATCGCCGCACCCCACCCCGTCCATATTGATCAGACCCACCGTGCGTTCGAGGGGGAAGATCGGGTGTTCGAGGTAGTACTGCGAACCCACCACGCCCTGCTCCTCGGCGCCGAAGAGCAGAAAGAGGACCGAACGCTTCGGTTTCACGGCAGAACCGGCCATGGCACGGGCGATCCCCATGGCGACCGCCACCGCCGAGGCATTGTCGTTTGCTCCGGGGATCATTTCGTAGCAGTAGCCCAGGTGATCGAGATGGCCGCCGATGATGATCACGTCATTGCGCAGGACCGGATCGGAGCCTTCGATCAGTCCGATCACATTGGCGCCGATCCCTTCGGGATGATGCTCGGTGGTGTTCCTGATCGTGAAGGTCTTGCCGGTGGCAAAGGAGTGTGGCTCGAGGGTGTCCCGGATCTGTCCGACGACCTCGCCGTGATCGTACCCTGTCCCGGCAAAGAGATCGGCCAGAACGCGCCGGCTGACCATCGAATAGACGAATCCCTCGGCATAGGCGTTGTTGGGATTGACGATGTGATAGTCGTAGAGCAGACCCGCCGCGCCGTGGGCCACGGCGTTTTCGAGTTTGTACTGATGAAAGGAATAGGACCGCCACGGCATGAAGGTTTCCTCGCCATCCCCCGGCGAGACGGGGGCCTCTGGCTCAAAGGCCACGATCTTGCCTCTGACATCCACCCCGGCATAGTCGTCATAGCCCAGTTCGGGAGCCGTTATCCCGTAACCGACGTAGACGACCTCGGCGGTGACCTCGCCGCTGCCCGAGGTCGAACCGGGGTACCAGTCCTCTTCGTAGACGTAGTGCTTCTCGATCACATTCTCTCCGGCCGGCAGGTGCAGGTAGAGATCGCAGTCCCTGAAAACAAGGGTATAGGGAATCGGGAAAGCCTGAAGGTAGGTACCGTTCTCCCCTCCGGGGGCCACTCCCCAGGCCCGGAAGTGGTCGATCACCCAGGCGGCGCATTCGTCGAAGGCCCGGGTTCCGGTCAGCCGCCCTTCGAAACGCTCCGAGGCCAGGGTGTCCACCCATCCGTAGAGAGTCTGCGAGTCGATCGTGTGCATGGCCTGCAGCAGCTGCTCTTCGGCGGTGAGCTGAGCCCGCCCTCTCTGTCCGAGCGCGTTCACCGGCAGGAGCAGAACCAGGCCCAGCGCAGCCGTCAACGTCTTGCGTGTCATCGTATTCCCCTCACTTCGACTTTCTGGTGTCCTCACGGAGTGTAGCCCTGCCGCCCGGGTCTGTCATCGGGTGATTAGGCCGGATACTGAGTGAATATGCCTGACCTCGTGGAGGGGGGAAAGCCTCGGCCGGATAAACGAATAAACTTGATACGTTTAATCGTATGTTCTAGTATCAATACCGAGAGCGGAACCGACGGTCAAAGCCGATCCGGACGGGAATCCGCACTGGACAAGCACAGAGGATTGATACCGATGCCGGACGAACCGGACGGAAAGACCGAATCCAGACCCGAGCGCGATCCGCGGCAGGAGCGGCTCTTTGCCGCCGCCACCCCGCTCTTTGAACGGTACGGGTACCGCAAGACAACCATCGAGGAGATCTGCCGCTCGGCGGGTATGAGCAAGCGGACCTTCTACGAGCTTTTCAGCGACAAGGCCGACCTCTTCATCCAGCTGATGGAAAGTGTGATGAACCGGGAAGCCGAGCGATGGGAAGCCGAACTGCCCGCCGATCTCGATCCCCTCGGCCGCCTGCACGCCCTGATCGACCTCTACGATCGCATCATCCGGGAACACCCCTCGATGATGGCGATCCTGGAAGACATCGACATGATGAAGCGGTTTTCCGAGCGGATGGAACAGGTCCGTTTCGTGCAGATGGGCGGAACCCTGCACCAGATTCTCAACGATGGTGTCGCGACCGGCCAGTTCCGCTCGATGGAGACCGGAATCGCCGTCTGGCTCATCTTCACCCTGCTCGACACCGTCTACATGCTCTTCCCCACCCTCATGGGAATTCCCGGTGCGCTCGAAAACCCCGTCCTGGCTGAAGAAACTCGCCGTTTCATCGTCCACAGCCTGGGAGTGAGCGAGGAGACAATCCGATGAAAGACACCGACCGAAACGCCGGCACCCCGGTACGCTCCCGACGCTGGGTCGAGTTCCTGGTGCACCTGACCACCAAACGCTCCCGGGCGGTGCTGATCGTGGTCGGCCTCCTCACCCTGATCAGCATCATCCTCTCCGAACACATCGTCCTGCGCATGACCTGGACCGACCTGCTGCCCGAACACAATCCCGATGCGCTGGCCTACCGGAACATCCAGGACCGGTTCGGCGAGCCCTCGCTGGTCGTCGCCCTGGAGGGCGAGCGGGACGCGATCGCGGCCATGGCGCGCGACCTCGAACCCCGATTGCGGGACCTCGAGTGCCTCGACAACGTGCTGGGCGAGTTCCCGCTCGAGTTCATGCGCGACCACGGTTTCATGCTGATCAAACCCGATCAGTTCGAGCGAACCCTGCGCATGCTCCGGGACTGGACCCTGACCGGCGCTCTACGCGGTCTCAACGACGACTTCGAGGGCGAGTACACCAGTGACGAGGGCAACCTGCGGCGCGACGAGGTCACCATCGCCCGCACCATGCTCGGCCTGACGCGCACCCTCGAACTCCTTGCGGCCGGCGCCACCGGTGAGGTGGAACCCGCGGCGATGGCCGAGGCCGCCGACGCTTTCGCCCTCGGCGAGCCGTGGACCCTCTCCTTCGACCGGCAGATGCTCCTGATCATGTGCACGCCGGTGGCGAGCATGAACGATATCGACCTGCTCATTGCCACCACCGCGGAGGTCGAGACGGTGGTGGAGGAGGTGGCCGCCGACCACCCCGCGGTCACGGCGGCCCTGACCGGCATGGCCAAGATCAGCCAGGACGAGATGAACTCGGTCGGTGTCTATACCATCCTGCTGAGCCTGCTGGCCCTGGTGCTGATCTACATTCTGCTGACCCGCACCCTGGGCGGCAAACTGATCCCCCTGGTGGCGGTAGCCAGCCTGCTGGTCGGGGTGATGTGGGCCATGGGAGCGATCATGATCCTCTTCGGGAGCATGAACGTCATGACCGCCATGATGGCCCTGGTCCTGCTGGGACTGGGGATCGATTTCTCGATCCACCTGGTAACCCGCTTCCGGCAGGAGCGCGACGCCGGGGTCGAGATCGAGGAGGCCCTGCGCCGCACCATCGGGGGCAGCGGAGTGGGGGTGATCACCGGCGCTCTCACCACCGCCCTGGCGTTCTTCACCCTGGTCGTGGGCGAGACGGTAGGGGTGCACGAATTCGGAGTCTCGGCCGGCCTGGGGGTGCTGCTGACCCTGCTGGCGGTCTTCCTCATTCTCCCCACCCTGCTGGTACTGCGCGAGCGCCGTATCATCGCTCACGGCGGCGACCCGTCGGCAAAATCGCGGATCTCCCTGGCCGGTAACGGCTATGGCTGGATCGGAACGGTGGCCGCAACCGGGTACCGCCGCCCGGCTCTCTTCCTGGGCGTCACCCTCGTCATCATGGCTCTCTCCTTCTGGGCCAGCAGGAAGACCGCCTTCGAATACGACTTCCTCGAGCTCGAGGCCAAAGGCCTGCGCAGCGTCGAACTGCAGCGTGAGATCCCCAGGCGCTTCGGCACCTCTGATCACGCCGCCTGGATCACGGCCGCATCTGTCGAAGAGAGCCGGCGCCTGAAAGATGCCTTCGAGGACCTGCCCGACGTGGCCGAGGTCAACGCCATCTCCGACTACCTCCCCTCCCCCGGGCGTCTGGAGAGCTACACCCCCGCCCTGCGCGACTTCCGCGAGCGTTACCTGAACCGGAGTCTCCCGGCCTGGCGCTCCGGTGACGGAGCCGTCCTGAACGCCGAGGTCGATCGCCTGTGGGACAACCTCGACCTGATGTCGAACCTGGCCTACATGGCCGGGCTCGACCGTATCGTGCAGTCGATCGACGTCATCACCGGGGTTGATTCGGAAACGGGCGAGGTCGATCCCGCCGCCATCCTCCCCACTCTCTCGCGGCGGCTGGCAGACGGCGTCGACGACCGAGCCTTCCAGCCCTACGCTGAAGTCTGGGCCCAGAGACTGCACGCCACCCTGGGGCAGATGTCCCGCCCCGAACCGGTCGAGCCTGGCGACATCCCCGGCCACGTGGCCCGGATGTTCGAGGCTCGGCAAGGGGACGGCTACCTGATCCACATCGTGCCCCGCGGCTACCTCTTCGACAAGGAGCAGCTCGAACGGTTCACCGAGCAGACCGAGAACGTCGATCCAGCGGTGGTGAGCACCGAGAAACTCTTCCTGGTCATGATCGAGGAGACGATCGCCGACGGTCGCGAGGCGGTCCTGCTGGCGATCGGGGTGATCATGCTGCTGCTCATGATCCACTTCCGCGGCCCGACCGGATTGCTGGCTATGGTGCCCCTGGTGGCAGGTGTACTGGGCATGCTCGGGCTGATGTACCTGATCGGGGAGAAGTACAACTACATCAACTTCATCGCCACTCCGATCATCCTCGGGATAGGCATCGACGACGGGGTACATGCCCTGCACCGCTATCGTGAGGAGGCGGGTCGGGGCTCAGACCGGACCGCCCGCAGCTTCCGGCTGGTAGGCAAGGCGATCCTGCTCACTTCGCTGACCACCATGATCGGCTTCGGGAGCGTGGCTTTCTACGAGATGCGGGGCATGGCCAGTTTCGGCCGGGTGCTCTTCATGGGCGTGGGAATGTGCTTTGTCGCCACCATCTTCGTCCTGCCTCCCCTGCTGCGGATCTTCCACCCCGGCGAGCGGGAGGGCGAAGCGGCGCCCACAACGGCAGTCCCGACGCAGAGCTGAACCGCCTGCACATACCAGATCGTCCCAGCCGCCAGCCCGGGGACCGATTCGGCCTGCTCGATGCAGCCAGCCGGGAGTATCCTGCGTACACTATAGGAAACGTCTCCCCGGGGAGAGAGCGGTCGGAGAGATCCGCCGAAGGGAAGGAAGCCGCTTGAGCACCAGCACCGGAGCCCGCACACCGCACGATATCTACACCGCCCGGGTCGAAGAGGCCCGGGCCCGGTTGGCGGTCCTCACCCGCCGCTTCGAGCGTCTGGCCAATCTACGCCTGGCCGTGGCCCTCATCGGTCTGGCCCTGGCTGTAACCGCCCTGACCTCCACAGCCGTTACCGCCGCCTGGCTCTACCTGCCGGCGGCGCTCTTCCTGGGACTGGTCGTCGCCCACGACCGCAGTGACAGGGGCCGTCGCCGGGCCGCCCTGCAGGTCGATTTTTACGAACGGGGTCTGAGCCGGCTCGAGAACACCTGGCCGGGAGGCGGGATCGACGGCTCCGGATTCCTGACCGAAGACCATCCCTTTGCGGCCGATCTCGATCTCTTCGGGCCGGCCTCGCTCTTCGAACTGCTCTGCACCGCCCGCACCCGGGCCGGGGAAGAGGCCCTGGCGCGCTGGTTGCTGACACCCGCCGACGCGGACGAAATCGCCGCCCGTCAGAGAGCGCTGGCCGAACTGGCCCCCGACCTCGACCTGCGCGAAGAACTGGCCCTGCTCGGCGGCGGAGTGCGCTCCGAGGTCGATCCGACCCGACTCACGGCCTGGGGCGAGGCCCCCCCCGCGGTCGGAGCCCTGGAGACCCTCCTGCTGCGTATCGGGGCCTTCATCGGTTCGGCCGGCCTGCTGACCTCGATGGTTTTGTGGGCCATGCGGATCTGGGGCCCCCTGCCCTTCTGGCTCTTCCTGCTGGCCCTGTGGGGCCTGTTCAGCGTGCGGGGCTACCGCCTGCAACGTTTGATTCAGGCGCTGGAAGAACCGCGGCGCGAACTCAAGGTGCTCGCCCTGGTCCTGCGGCGTCTCGAAACCCTTCAGGTCACCTCACCCCGCCTGATCGGCCTGCGCGACAGTTTCACCGCCGGCGGTCTGACCGCCAGCCGGGCCATCCGGCGCCTCGACCGCCTGGTGCAGTGGCTCGATGCGGGCCGCAACCTGATCTTCGCCCCGGTGGCCTGGTTCCTCATGTGGCCCCTGCACTTCGGACTGGCGATCGAAGCCTGGCGGCTCGAGGCCGGTCCCCGGATCCGGGCGTGGCTGGCGGCGCTGGGCGAGTACGAGGCGCTCTGTTCACTGGCCTCCCACGCCTGGGAGCACCCCGACGATCCCTGGCCCGAACTCCTCGAATCAGGACCGGTCTACGACGGTGAGGATCTCCGACACCCCCTGCTGCCCGAAGGGGAATGCGTGGCCAACTCGGTCCGCCTCGACGAGACCACCCGGGCCTGGGTGGTGAGCGGTTCGAACATGAGCGGCAAGAGCACCCTGCTGCGCACGGTGGGTATCAACGCCGTGCTCGCCTTCGCCGGCGCGCCGGTTCGAGCCCACCGTCTGCACCTGTCGCCGCTGGCGATCGGCGCCACCATCCGTCTCGAAGACTCCCTGCAGGCCGGCCGCTCCCGCTTCTACGCCGAGATCAGCCGCCTCAAACAGCTCCTCGATCTGGCCCGGGGCGAGCGCCCCCTGCTCTTCCTGCTCGACGAGATCCTGCACGGCACCAACTCCCACGACCGGGGTATCGGTTCGGCCGCGGTAGTGCGCAGCCTGGTCGGGGCCGGTGCGATCGGGCTGGTGACCACTCACGATCTGGCCTTGACCCGGGTGGCCGACGAAATGGCCGGCCGGGTGGTGAACATGCATTTCCGGGACGAACTGCGCGGGGGCGAGTTGACCTTCGATTACCGGGTGCGTCCCGGCATTCTCGAGCGCGGCAACGCCCTGGAGCTGATGCGTTCGGTGGGGCTGGACGTCTGAGATACCTGGCGGGCTCATCTCACAGGAAAGGAACGGTTGACATCGCCATGAACAGAATCCTCGTGCTGGGAGCCGGACTCGTCGGCGGACCGATGGCCCGCGACCTGGCCGGTGACGACGCCTTCGATGTCACCGTCGCAGATATGCAGGAAAATGCGCTGGCCGGGCTTACGGAAGGACACGCCGGAACGACGCTCGCGACCCGGCAGGTCGATCTCTCCGATCACGACGCCCTGGCTTCGCTGGTCGGCGATTTCGATCTGGTTCTGAACGCGCTGCCCGGGTTCATGGGCTTCCAGACCCTGCGCACCGTCATCGAAGCCGGCAGAGATGCCGTCGATATCGCCTTTTATCCCGAGGATCCTTTCGAACTGCACGAGCTGGCGGTCGAACGCAATATCACAGCGATCGTGGACTGCGGGGTCGCGCCCGGCATGAGCAATATTCTGGCGGCGCACGCCGTCGACCGGCTCGATGTCGCCGAGACCATACTGATCTATGTCGGGGGCCTGCCCGAGGAACGCCGGGGCCCCTGGGAGTACACAGCCGTGTTCTCGCCCGCCGACGTGATCGAGGAATACACCCGTCCGGCCCGCTATGTTGAAAACGGCCGGGTTGTGATCCGCCCCGCCCTGAGCGAGCCCGAACTCCTGGAGTTCCCGGGTGTCGGCACCCTGGAGGCATTCAACAGCGACGGCCTGCGCACCCTGATCACGACCCTTGAGGTACCCAACATGAAGGAGAAGACCCTGCGCTACCCCGGTCATATCGACAAGGTGGCGGCTCTGCGCGATTCGGGCTTCTTCAGCACCGAACCGGTCCATATCGGCGGGGTAGAGGTCGTTCCGCTCGATTTCACCTCTCGCCTGCTCTTTCACGAATGGCAGATGAAACCGGGTGAGGGCGACCTGACGATCATGCAGGTGATCGTCGAAGGCCTGCAGGCTGACAGGCAGACGCGTATCACCTGGGATCTGCTCGATCGTTTCGACCGCACGGCAGGGGTTCATTCCATGGCCCGGACGACCGGGTACACGGCCACCATGGCCTGCCGGCTTCTGGCCGCCGGCCTCTACCGCGAGAAGGGCATCTCTCCGCCCGAGTATCTCGGCCGTCGCCCCGATTGTGTGCAATTCATTCTCGGGGGCCTGCGCGAGCGGGGCGTGAAATACCGGGAGACAGTGGACTGAGGAACATCAAGACCCCGGAAACGCCCGGAACGATAACCCGATTATTCCCCTCACTCTTCACGGATGATCCGGGCGGGATCCACGGCCGCCGCCCGCAGGGCCGGAGGCAGCAGCGCGACCAGGCTGATGAGAAGATACAGCCCGACCGCTCCCAGGTACATACCGGGCGCATGCGGTTCGATGCCGCCCAGAAAGACACCGAAGATCGGCGAGACGAGCCAGGCGATGATCAGTCCGGCGACAAGACCCGGTGCGATCCAGCGCCAGCCCCGGCCGATGATCTCCCGTACGATCCGGCGCCGACCGGCCCCGACGGCGAGTCGTATCCTCATCTCGCGGGTCCGCTGCCGGACATGGAAAGCGAGCGCTCCGTAGATCCCGACCAGGGCGACCACCAGTCCGCCGAGACTGCCCAGCAGAGCCAGCAATCCGGTGGTTTCGAAGAAACGGCCGGCATAGGCCAGCATCTCTTCGGCCCCGAACACGGGCGAGTCCAGAAAGGCGGAATACAGAGGCAGCCGGGGATCGGCCTGCCGCAGGGCATCCCGCAGGCGGGGAGCGAGAGCGGCCGGGGTTTCGTCACTGGCCAGGGCCAGAAAGACCCGGTCGGGATCGGCCTGCTCGATCGGAATGTAGACCAGGTTGAGTCGGGCATTTTCGGACAGCCCCTGCACTTCATCGGGCACGATTCCAACGATCCGCATCCACTCACCGGCACCGGCCACACCGGTCACCCGCAGTCGGACCTGCAGGGGGTCGACTCCGGACAGGTGTCGGGCCCGGAACCCCTCGCTGATGACAACCACCGGATCCGTCAGACCGTCACCGGCGACAAGGGTTCGGCCGGCCTGCGGGTCGAGCCCGAGGATTGTAAAAGCACCGGGGGAAAGGGCGTTGACCATGACCGCTTCACGCTCGGTTTGCGGTCCGGCCGGACGCCCCTCGATCTCGAACCGGCCGATCGGCGCCTGGAAACCGGGCAGACCGGTCATCAAGGCGGCCGGCGCGCCCCCGGTACGATCCGAGACGAGCGCCGGCAGCCGGTTGCGCAGTTCCCGGCGAGCCGCGGCGGTCCGGTAGCGCTCCCCCTCGATCACGATGCCGGCCATGACAATCCGGTCGGGTTCGAACGAAAGGACTGCCTGCCGCCTCAGGGTCAGCCCGGAGGTCACGAAACCCGAGGTAATCAGGGCGATGACCGAGAAGGTCACCTGCAGGCCGAGAAGCGTGCGTCCGATCCGGTTCCGGCCGCGGCGACCGCCGCTGACACGGACACCGCTCAGAATCGCGCCCGGATCGGAGCCCGCTGCCTGCCGGGCGGGCAGGGTTCCCGAAACGAGGGCGGTCACGACCATCGCCAGAGCCAGGAAGATCACGACCGGGACATCGAGCGAGACCTGCATCCAGTAGAAGCCCCAGTTCGCGGCCAGGGTGCCCTCGACGTACCCGATCGCTCCGGCCGCCAGCAGCAGACCCGCCCCGGCACCGGTCAGGGCGATCAGCGCCGCTTCGGCGAACATCTGCAGTCTCAGAAAGCGGGGTCGGGCTCCCAGCGCACCGTGCAGGGCCAGTTCCCGGACCCGTCCCTGAGCCCGGGCCAGCAGCAAGTTCGAGACGTTGGTGCAGGCCAGGAGCATCAGAGCGAAGACGATGATCAGCAGGGCCAGCAGGGCGATCTCCTCGCCCCCCTCTGCCCGGGCCCGGGTGAAGCCGAGGACGCGGACCCGCACCCGGGCGGCGGCATCCGGATCGTCGGTGTCCGATCGGTTCAGAATGGCCGCCAGTTCGGCGGCGACCGATTCCGCCGGCACTCCTTCGGCCAGTCGCCCGACGAGTTCCACGGCGCTTCCCGGTCCTGACGGACCGGCCCCGGCCGCCAGATCGAGCGGGATCCAGAGCTGTTGGCCGAAGGGAAAAGCGAATCCGGCCGGCATCACCCCCGCGACTGTGACCGGTCGATCGTCGAGCCGGACCGTGCGGCCGACGACGGACCGGTCGCCACCGAAAGCCGTCTGCCACAAACGGTGCCCCAGCACTACCTCCTCACCCGAGGCACCCTCGCCTCCGGGCAGGCGTCCCAGCTGCGGTTCGAGACGCAGGCAGTCGAAAGCGTCATCGGTAACCGCAGCGGCCGGCAGGCGCACCGGTGGCAGATCTCCGCCCGAAAAGGTCACCTCGCGAACCGCGAAAGCTCCCAGCGATTCCAGAAGGGTCTGGTCCTCGATCAGCAACTGCGCGCGCTCAGGTTCGAGCGCGGCCATCTCTCCACCTGCGCCGGGAGCGCCGAGCCTGACCTGCACCACCGCTTCGCCCCCGGGGACCGGCAGCGGCCGTTTGAATCCGTGTACGATACTGAAGATGGTCGTGGAGGCACCCAGCCCCAGCGCCAGAGTCAGGGCGGCGGTGACGACTACCGCCGGCTCCCGCCGGAAGGAACGCCTGGCCAGACGCAGGCTGAGCAGAATCGATTCACGCATGATGTATGTCCGGTCTGTGGGCGGATGACAGAGATTCTCTCAGCGTACGGACATCCGGCCGGAAAGGTTCGCAGCCGCCGGCCCACATCGCCCCGGGCTGGAACAGTGCGGGAGCGGTCCGGAGAGCGGCTGAGCTGCGAATCCGGGTCACGAGACAGGCGTCAGAGAGTATACCCGATCAGCTTGGTGACCAGCCGGGCCGCAGCGGCATCGGCGTGGTGCAGCCCCTGCCGGGGACTCAGTTCCACCACGTCGGCTCCCACCACCCGGCCGGAGGCACCGACCGCTCGCAGCAGAGCCAGGGTCTCGTACCACTCCAGGCCGCCGGGAACGGGCGTGCCCACGGCCGGTACGATCGAGGGATCGAGACCGTCCAGATCGATGGTGATGTAGACATACTCGGCCGTCAGGGTGGCGAGGACGGCTTCGATCTGTTCGGTCAGCCGGCCCGCCACGGTGTGGGCGTAAAAGGTGGTGTGCAGCTCGTCGTCGAGCAGATCGGCTTCTTCGGTCTCGGCCGAGCGGATCCCGACCGCGGTGACCGGTACGCCGAGTTCGCGGATACGCCGCATCGGACAGGCGTGGTTGTAGGGCGAACCCCGGTAGGTGTCGCGCAGGTCGGCGTGGGCGTCGATCTGCAGCACGCAGAGATCGGACCAGAGGGCGTGATGAGCTTTGACCAGCGGCCAGGTCACGCTGTGCTCGCCCCCCAGACCGATCAGCATCCGTCCGGTACGGATGAGCCCGGCGGCAAGGGTCTCGATGGCATCGGCCGCAACGGCCGGGTCGGTCGGCAGGTCGGGTTCGGGATGAGTGGCGATCCCCCCCGCCCGGCCGGCCGTCTCGAAGCCCAGTTCCTCGTCGAAGTATTCGATGTGATGGCTGGCCGCAATGATCGCCCGCGGTCCCGCCGCCGTGCCCCGCTCCCACGAGCAGGTCAGGTCGAGCGGCAGGGGCAGAATCAGCACCCCGCTCGTCTCCGGATCGCTGAACCCGGGGGGCAGATTCAGAAAGTTGGTGAAGACCGGCTCGGGTTCAGCACTGATCTTGTTCACGGCCTTCCTCCCCGCTGCGGTGACGGCTCTGTTTTCCCATGGCAGGCCCTCTGTACTCTCGTGGCAGGCCCGGGGGAATATACTGTACTCAAACGCGCCGGTGTGTACATCTGGAAGCGATACTCAGAACTCAACCGCGATCAGCAGCGACAGGGAATATCGGGTCGACGACCGCTGTCTTTTCCACGGCGAGGTCCGGTACAGGATCAGGCCTTCGAAGTGGTTCAGCCTGCTTCCCAGACCGAGGCTGACCTGCTCGTTGGACCGTATGTCGCCCACCAGTCCCCTCTCCAGCGCCAGGTTCACCCACCCGCAGAAACCGCCCGCGAGCAGGATCGATCCGAGAGACCGCTTGCCCCGGATACCGTAACGCAGGAAGGTGCTGTTCATCCCCCGCCAGGAATACACTCCCGTGCACCGGTTCGATACGATCCCCCCCCGCAGACGCACATCCCAGGGCCCGCGCCGCGGGGGTGAGTAATCGAGCAGCACCATCGTCTGGGCACTGTCGCGCCAGAAAGCCTCCCGGCGGTCGCGGTCGACCTCGTCCAGCGATTCGCCCGGATCGGTGCCGCCCAGTTCGCTGAGCCGGATCCCGATCATCCAGATCAGACCCGGCGTTCGGGTCGGCCACTCCAGCCCGAGGTAGGGATTCCCCAGAAGGGTCTGCGAGCTGCTCCTCGTGCCTGAGTCGGCATCTTCGGGAAAGCCAGTGATGAAGTAGTAATAATTGCGCGCGTGCGCGAAGGGCAGTTCGACCTGGATTCCGAGGGGGAACTGCCCCTCATGCAGTTTCGGAAAGGGAAAACGCAGGGTCAGGAAGGTGGCCGTTCCCCGGAATGATCCCGACGAGCGGCCGCCGTCGATATACGGCCGACCGATTTCAATAGCGGCGGCATGGGTTCCCTCGGTCGATATCCAGAGCGACTGGGCCCGGCCGGAGCGGGGCACGGATATCAGGAGAACCGTACACAATGGTATGAGGGTAGTGAACCGGCGGGACATAGAGCATCCCCCCTCAGTCGCTGCCGGCGGCTTCCTGCTGGATCGTCCGGGCTCTCTCCTCGTCAGCCTGGTCGCTGTGACAGGGCGGCTTCTCGCCCTCCCCCGCTCCGACGGCCTGCCGGATCTCCTCGGCCCGGTGGGCGTACTCCTCGTCCTTGCCCGAAGCGAACATCTCGATCTCGCGGCTGATGCGCACCGCACACCAGTCATGACCGCACATCGAACAGTAATCCTCGTCGGGACAGAAATCCTCTTCGCGGTAGGCCCGGGCGGTTTCGGGATCGAAGGACAGGCGCAGGTGCTCGCGCCAGTTCAGGGCGGCCCGCGCTTTTGTGAGCTCGTCGTCACGGTCACGGCTGCCCGGTATGCCCAGAGCCACATCGGCGGCGTGGGCGGCGATCTTGTAGGCGATGCAGCCCTGTTTGACATCCTCGCGTTTGGGCAGACCCAGATGCTCCTTGGGCGTAACGTAGCAGAGCATGGCCGCCCCGTGGTAAGCAGCCGCCGTGGCACCGATGCACGACGTGATATGGTCGTACCCGGGGAAAATATCGGTCACCAATGGTCCCAGCACATAGAAGGGCGCCCCGTGGCAGACCCGGCGCTCGTACTTCATGTTGTATTCGATCTGGTCGAAGGGCACGTGCCCCGGTCCCTCGATCATGACCTGACAGCCCTTCGCCCAGGCCCGTTCGGTCAGCTCGCCCAGGGTGTCGGTCTCGCGCAACTGGGCCTCGTCGGTGGCGTCGGACAGTCCCCCCGGGCGCAGGCCGTCCCCCAGGCTGAAGGAGACGTCGTAGGCCCGCATCAGGTCGCAGATCTCGTCGAACATCTCGTAGAGCGGGTTCTCGCGGCCGTGGTGGAGCATCCACTTGGCCAGCAGGGATCCGCCCCTGCTGACGATCCCGATCAACCGGTCGCTGACATAATCGAGGTGTTCTCGCAGCACCCCGGCGTGCAGGGTAAAGAAATCCACCCCCTGGCGGGCCTGCTTCTCGAGTTCGGCCAGGATCACCTCGTAGGTCAGTTCCTCGACCCGCCGGCCGATGATCATCGAGTAAATCGGGACCGTGCCCACCGGCACGGTGGCGGCCCGCACGATCGCTTCGCGGGTAGCGTCCAGGTCGCCCCCGGTCGACAGGTCCATGACCGTATCGGCCCCCCAGCGCACCGACCAGCGCATCTTCTCCAGCTCTTCCTCACTGCTCGAAGTGACCGGCGAGGCGCCGAGGTTGGCGTTGATCTTTGTCGTGGCGGCCCGACCGATGGCCATCGG
>Ga0180432_10002428_pt1 | contig 27915 bp, 29 predicted proteins | sample SS_ome_10_FD_132414 | JGI IMG/M metagenome (GOLD analysis project Ga0180432, IMG submission 132414) | Hypersaline lake sediment archaeal communities from the Salton Sea, California, USA - SS_1_MS_2 metaG | ecosystem: Environmental > Aquatic > Non-marine Saline and Alkaline > Hypersaline >... | reverse complement strand
TCGATCCGTGCCGTCATGCCCATGCCCTCCGCGATCCGGCCAAGGGGGCAACGGCGGCGCGGCGCTGTCAAGCCGGTGGCGCGCGGCGATTGACGCGGCCGGCCAAATCGCCAAGGGTCCGGCCCATCGGCAAACCGGAGACAGCGATGACAGGCCCGGAGGACGGGATCGCCGATCTCTTCGTGATCGGCGGCGGGATCAACGGCTGCGGCATCGCCCGCGACGCCGCCGGGCGCGGCCTGTCGGTCGTGCTGGCCGAACGCGGCGACCTTGCGCAGGCGACCTCCTCGGCCTCGACCAAGCTTTTTCACGGCGGGCTGCGCTACCTCGAATTCTTCGAGTTCCGGCTGGTGCGGGAATCGCTGGAGGAACGCGAAACCCTGCTGGTCGCGATGCCGCATATTTCCTGGCCGATGCGCTTCGTGCTGCCCTGGCATCCCGGCATGCGGTTCGACAGCGACACGCCCACCTCGCGGCTTCTGGCCCGGCTGATGCCGTGGATGAAGGGCCGCCGCCCGGCCTGGCTGATCCGGCTGGGCCTGTTTCTGTACGACCGGCTGGGCGGGCGCAGGATCCTGCCCGCGACCCGCACGCTCGACCTGGCCGACGATCCGGCGGGCCGGCCGCTGAAGCCGGAGTTCCGCAAGGCCTGGGAATATTCCGACTGCTGGGTGGAGGATTCGCGGCTCGTCGTGCTCAACGCCCGCGACGCCGAGGCACGCGGCGCGCGGATCATGACCGCCACGCGGGTGGTCGGCGCCGAACGCGCGGGCGATCACTGGCAGGTGACGGTCGAGGGGCCGGAGGGGCGGCAGACGCATCGCGCCCGCGCGCTGGTCAATGCCGCCGGCCCCTGGGTGGCCGAGGTGATCGGATCGGTCGCCCGGATCAACAGCCCCGAACGGGTGCGGCTGGTGCGCGGCAGCCATATCGTCACCCGCCGGCTCTACGAGCACGACCGCTGCTATTTCTTCCAGGGCGGCGACGGGCGGATCATCTTCGCCATTCCCTACGAGGGCACGTTCACCCTGATCGGCACGACCGACCAGGATCATCACGGCGATCCGGCCGAGGCGCGCTGCACCGAGGCCGAGCGCGATTACCTGCTGGCCTTCGCCTCGCGCTACTTCGCGCGGCCGGTGACGGCGGAGGACGTGGTCTGGAGCTATTCCGGCGTCCGCCCGCTCTACGACGACGGCGCGAGTTCCGCCACGCAGGCGACGCGGGACTACGTGCTCAGCCTCGACGGGGATGGCGCGCCGCTGCTCAACGTCTTCGGCGGCAAGATCACCACCTATCGGCGGCTGGCCGAAAGCGCGCTGGCCCGGCTCGCGCCGTTCTTTCCCGCCGCCACCGGCGACTGGACGGCGCGGGTGCCGCTGCCGGGCGGCGATTTCCCGCATGACGGGGTCGCGGCGCTGGTCGACCGGCTGCTGCGGGATTACCCGTTCCTCGCCCCCGGTCATGCCCGCCGCCTGATCCGCGCCTACGGGACGGAGGCCTTCGCGCTTCTGGGCGCGGCGGGCGCGATGGCCGATCTCGGCCGCGATTTCGGCGCGACGCTGACCGAGGCCGAGGTGCGCTGGCTGATGACCCGCGAATACGCCCGCCACGCCGAGGATGTCGTCTGGCGGCGCACGAAGCTTGGCCTGAAGATGAGCGCGGAAGAAATCGCCGCGCTGGAGGCATGGATGGCAACGGCGGGCTGAGGCTTGCCGCCCGCGCGCGCCCGCGCGAGGATCGGCGCGAACCGGCCAGGGCAGGGGGAGGCAGATGACCCATATTCTCGCGATCGACCAGGGCACGACATCGTCGCGCGCCATCGTCTTCGACGCCGCGCTCAGGCCGCGCGCCATCGCGCAAGAGGAATTCGCCCAGCACTATCCGCGCCCCGGCTGGGTGGAACACGACCCTTCCGACCTGTGGTCCACCGTCGCCGGTACCGCCCGCGCGGCGATCGAGGAGGCCGGCATCGCGGCGGCCGACATCGCCGCGATCGGTATCACCAACCAGCGCGAAACCGTGGTGATCTGGGACAGGAACACGGGCCAGCCGATCCACAACGCGCTGGTCTGGCAGGACAGGCGCACCGCCGATCTCTGCGCCGGGCTGAAAGAGGCCGGCCACGAAAAGATGGTGACGGAGCGCACCGGCCTGTTGCTCGATCCCTATTTCTCGGCCAGCAAGATCCGCTGGCTGCTGGATACCGTGTCGGGCGCGCGGGAACGGGCGGAGCGCGGCGCGTTGCTGTTCGGCACCGTCGATACCTTCCTGATCTGGAAGCTGACCGGCGGCAGGGCGCATGTCACCGACGCGACCAATGCGGCGCGCACCATGCTTTACAACATCGCCACGGGGGACTGGGACGCCGATCTTTGCGCGCTCTTTGACGTGCCGATGGCGATGCTGCCCGAGGTGAAGGATTGCGCCGCCGCCTTCGGCATGACCCGGCCCGACCTCTTCGGCCGGGAAATCCCGATCCTGGGGGTCGCCGGCGATCAGCAGGCCGCGACGATGGGGCAGGCCTGCTTCGCACCGGGCATGATGAAATCGACCTATGGCACCGGCTGCTTCGCGCTGCTCAATACCGGGGCCGACCGGGTGCCCTCTCGCAACCGGCTGCTCACCACCATCGCCTACCGGCTGGACGGGCAGGTGACCTATGCGCTGGAAGGCTCGATCTTCATCGCCGGGGCGGTGGTGCAATGGCTGCGCGACGGGCTGAAGCTGATCCGCGCGGCATCGGAAACCCAGGCGCTGGCCGAGGCGGCGGAGGCGGCGCAGGGCGTGGTGGTGGTGCCCGCCTTCACCGGGCTCGGCGCGCCCTACTGGCGGCCCGAATGCCGCGGCGCGGTCTTCGGGCTGACCCGCAATTCCGGCCCGGCGGAACTGGCCCGCGCGGCGCTGGAAAGCGTGGGCTACCAGACCCGCGACCTGCTGGAGGCGATGCGGGCGGACTGGGGCGCGGAGCGGGACGCGGCGGGGCAGGCGGTGCTGCGCGTCGACGGCGGCATGACCGCCAGCGACTGGACGATGCAGTTCCTCGCCGACATCCTCGGCGCCCCCGTAGACCGCCCGGTGGTGACCGAGACGACGGCGCTGGGCGCGGCCTGGCTGGCGGGCTGGCGCGCCGGGATCTGCGGCGGGCCGCAGGAGTTCGCGAAGGGTTGGGCGCTGGAACGGCGGTTCGAACCGGCGATGGACGGGGCCGAGCGCGACGCGCGCTATGCCCGCTGGCAGCGCGCGGTGACGGCGACGATGACGTTCTGACGCGAACTTGCGGCGCCGACGCTAGCCGCGGCCTTGGCTGGTTCGCGGCGTCTGGTCATGCCGCGCCTCGCGCAGCGATCGCAGCGCGATCTCGAGCGACCGGACCCGGTTCTGTTCGGCCCGAAGTTCCGCCTTCACGGCAAGGGCAAGGTCGGCGACCGACACCGCGGTCAGGAACAGAAGCTGCGTGTCGTCGGCCCTGGGGTGCAGCTTGCGCAGCGTCCGGGCCTCTTGCTCGATCATCGACTTGGCTTCGCGCAGCAGGCGTTCCTCGCCGGCCGAGCAGGGCAGTTCATGGCGTTGACTGCCCACCTGGATGTCGATCTTGCCCATCTTCCGCACCTGACCTCATGCCTGGCGGGACCACGCGCTCAGGTGCGGCGCCCGCATGCCAGTCCCATAGCTACGCCCACAATCTTTACGAACCGTATCGCGCCGGCCGGGACCGGCCGGGGCAGGCGAAGCCTGTCAGAACTCGTCCCAGTCGTCCGTTTCCGGCCGGGCCTGCACCGCAGCCGCGGCGGGCGCGGCGGCGGGCGCGGCCCGGCGCGGCGCGGGGGCCGGGGCCGTGGGCGCGGCGGGCCGGGCCGGGCCGCCGCCCGCGGCGCCGGTGTTGCGGACCGAGGAAAACCCCGGCTTCGCGGCCTTCGGGGCTGCCGCCGTCTCCGGCGTGCCCGTCCGTTCCGTGATCGCGAAGCTCTGCGTGCGGTCGAGCAGGGCCTGCGATTCGGTGTTCAGCGACTGGCTGGCCGCCGACATCTGTTCGAACATCGCGGCGTTTTGCTGCGTGACCTGGTCGAGTTGGTTGACGGCGATGTTGATCTCGCCCAGGCCCGAGGCCTGTTCCTGCGAGGATTGCGCGATTTCCGAGACGCTGCCGTCGATATCCTGCACGGAACCGACGATCCGGCCCAGCGCCTCGCCGGCATTCTCCACCAGCGTCACGCCGCGCTTGACCTGCTGGGTCGAGCCCTGGATCAGGCCGCCGATCTCCTTGGCGGCGTCCGAGGCGCGCCGCGCCAGCGCGCGGACCTCCGAGGCGACGACGGCGAATCCGCGCCCGGCCTCGCCGGCGCGGGCGGCCTCGACCCCGGCGTTGAGCGCCAGAAGGTTGGTCTGGAAGGCGATTTCCTCGATCACCGAGATGATCTGCGTCACCTGGGTCGAGGATTCGTCGATCTGGTGCATCGCCGCGACCGCCTCGCGCACCACCTGGCCCGAGGTTTCGGCCTCGTCGCGCGCGGCGGAAACCATGCGGCTGGCCTCCTTGGCGCTGCCGGCGGCGGAATTCAACGACGAGGTCAGCTGATCGAGCGCGGCGGCGGTCTGTTCCAGCGTCGCGGCCTGCTGTTCGGTGCGCCGCGCCAGGTCGTCGGCGGCGTTGGAAATCTCGTGCGCCTCGCCCTTGATCAGCACCGAGGTGTCGATCACCGTGCCGATGGCGTCACCGAGCTTGCGGATCGCGTCGTTGAAATCGTCGCGCAGCTGCGCGAACTCGCCGTCGATCCCGTCGGGCAGCGCCACCGTCAGGTCGCCCTCGGACAGTTTGGCCAGCGCCGCGCGCAGCCGCGCCACGACCTCTTCGTTGCGCCGCGCCGACGTCGCGTCGGCCCATTCGACGACATAGCCCACCGTCCGGCCCTCGGCATCGACCACGTTCGAGATATCCAGCGCGAAGGTCAGCCCGCCCAGCGGGATGTCGGCCTTCATCGGCAGCCGGCCGGGCGATTTCAGAACCTCGCGGATGCGCTGCGGCGACTTGTGGAACATGTCCATGCACTGGCCGACGATCCCCTCCGGCGTGATCTCGGGGGACACATCGCGGAACGCGGCGAGATTGTCGTCGATCATCCGCTTCACGGCGTCGTTGGCATAGGTGATGGTGAAATCGGCATCGGCGATCATCACGCCGGCCGAGGTGCGGCCCAGCGCGGAACTCTTGAACAGCGCCTCCTGGGCGGCGGTGTCGAATTCCTCAAGGTCGTAGCGCAACTGCCGAAGGCCGCGGGCGATGGTGCCGATCTCGTCGCCGCGCTCGACGGCGGTGAACTGCACCGACCAGTCGCGTTCGGCCAGCGCCCGGATGCCGCCGACGAAGCCGGCGAGCGGCCGCGAGATCGAGCGGGCGAAGAGCACGCACATCAGGCTGACGACGACCAGCGCGCCCAGCGCCGCGGCGACCATCTGGCGGGCCAGCGCCGCGATCGGCGCGCGCAGCTCGGCGACGTCCTGTTCGACGACGACCGCGAAGGTCTCGCCACCGACCCGCATCGCCTTGGCGACCTTCTCGACGGGCTTGCCGTCCAGCCCGCCGGCCTGCCCGGTCGCGAGATCGCCGGCCAGCGCGGCCTCGATCACCGACCCGTCGACCGTGCGGGCGAGGATCGTGTCGTCGCCGGTGAACCGCGCGGCGGACCGCATCAGCCCGTCGGCGCCGACGATATAGGCCTGCCCGGTCTCGCCCAGCCCGGTCGGGTCGCGCATCACGGCGTTGAGAAGGTCGGTCGGAAGCTGGAAGGCCAGCACACCGACGGGCTCGCCGCTCCGCCCGAACAGCGGCGCCGCGATGAACGAGGCCGGCGCGCCGTAGGAGGGCGCGTAGGGTGCGAAATCGGTGAAGGCGACGCGGCCGGGTTCGGGGCTTTGCAGGATGTCGCGCGCCGCGCGGCCCAGCCCGCTGTCGGCCAGACGGCCCGAGACCAGGTTCTCGCCCAGGTCGTCCTCCTTGAACACGGAGTAGACGATGTTGCCGTCGGCATCGATCAGGAAGATGTCGTAAAGCCCCTTGGCCAGGCGGAACTGGTCGAAGCCGGCGTGGTAGAGGGCGTGGGTTTCGGAATAGGTCGATCCGTCGCGGGCATTTTCCATCTTGTTGCGCTCGCCGGCCGGGTGCGCGTTGCCGTCGATGTAATGGTCGTGCAGATAGGCCCGCCGCGCCGCGTCGTCGAAGCCGAGGTCGTTCCAGCCGAGGCCGAGGTTGACCAGCGCGCCCGAGGTCGCCGGGTTCCCGGCGAGCGCCTGAAGATCGACGATCTGGTTGTCGAACCAGGTCTCGATGGCGCGGGTGCGGGTTTCCAGCACCGTGGCGAGCCTGTCGCGCGCCTCGCGTTCCACCGTGGACTGGCTGATCGCGTAGGCGAGCGTGCCGACGGTGAGGATGGCGAAGGCGGCGAGGCCGACCATCAGGACGGGCACCTTGATCGAGAGACTCTTGAAGCGCGTCCCGATGGTCGTGTCGGACATGGTGGAGACCTTTCTGAGGGGCGTCGTATCGACGGGCGCGGGGTGCCGCGGCGTGGCGGCTGCGGCGGCGCCGTGCGCCGGGCCAGCGAGGCTGGCCTGTCCCCGGGATTGGGTGGGAACGCGATCGGGGGACTGGCGTTGCGATGTCATGAAGCGGACCAAGGAAACCGAAACTTGGACCTGCCTCAGCGAGCGTGGAGTTGACAAAGGGGAAACGCGCCAGAAAACCATCCCAAAGGATGTTTATTTACCCGGAATGGTAGCGTCCTTCGGACAGGGTTCTCCTCCTGCCTCGCGAATCACCCGCGCCTTCGCCCGGCGGGAAGTCGCATCCGGGTGCCGTGCCCGGCGCCGCCGGCCTCATGCCAGCCAGGCGAGCGACAGAAGCGACAGCGTCGAGGTCCAGATGATCACCGGCGCGATCTGGTCGGTGCGCACCCCGTGCAGCATCGCCAGCGCGAAGGCCATCGCGCCCGAGGGGCCGGCGGCGCACAGGATCAGCAGCGCGGTCCAGTCCGCCGGCCGGTCGCCGATCTGCAAGGCCGCCCAGACCAGCGCCGGGAAGGCCAGCAGCTTGAGCGCCGAAACCGTGACGACGGTGGGCGTCGGCGCCAGCCTCTGGCCCGACAGGATGACGCCGAGCGCGAACAGCGTCAGCGGCGCCGCCCCGGCCCCGGCGAAGTCCATCGCCGTCAGCAGCGGCGCCGGCGTGGCGAGGCCCGCGACATTGCCCAGCACACCCAGCGCGATGGCGATCAGCACCGGGTTGGTCGCGATCCGGCGCGCCGACCGCATCGGCGAGACCCGGCGATTGGCCAGCAGATCGGTGGTGACGATGAAGAAGGCGAAGGTTACCGCCGCGTCCCAGGCCACGATCCCGGTGACCGGCACCGCGGCGACCTCGCCGTAGATCAGGTAGGAGATCGGCCAGATGTAAAGCAGCGTGTTGACGAAGATCGTCGCCATCGCCAGCAGCCAGGCCTCGATCGTCTCGCGGCCCAGCACCCGGCGGGCCAGAACGAAGGTGGCGGTGAACAGGACGGCCTGGCAGGCGGCGTAAAGCGCGATCGCGTCCAGCCGGAAAACTGACCAGTCGAGCCCGTTGACCAGCGGGAAGATCAGCGCCGGCTGCAGCACGAGAAAGGCGACGCGGTTGATCGCGGCGGCCTCCGCGCCGCTCACCCGGCCGCCGCGACCCAGCAGGAAGCCCAGCGCCAGCATCGAGAAGACCGGCAGGATGTCATGGGTGAGGACGTGAAACATGCGGCCCGCCTTGCGAATGCCCCGCAGAAATCATTCCTGCCGCCGCGGCGCAAGCGCCGGGATCGGCGCGGGATCCGCGGTGGCGGCGCGGCGGGCGGCGTAGGGAACGAACGGGCGGGCCACCGTGACGGCCCGCCCTTCGGAGCAGATCAGTGCGCCGTCGCGGGCGCGCGGCCGGTCAGGCGAAGGACCAGCGTTCGAACCAGCGGTGGCCGTCCTTGTCCCAGTGCGACGAGAACGTGTCGCCGCCGGTGTCGATATCGCCGGTGGTGGCGAAGACGTAGTTGGCGAACATCGGGATGATCGCGCCGCCATCCTCGTTCAGGATCAGCTGCATCTCGAAATACATCTCGCGCCGCTTCGCCTCGTCGAGTTCCGCGCGGGCCGCGATCAGAAGCTCGTTGAACCGCGCGTTTTCCCAGAACGTGTCGTTCCAGGCCGCGCCGGCGGCATAGGCGGTGGTGAACATCGCGTCCTCCACCGGCCGGCCGCCCCAGTAGACCGCCGAGAACGGATGCTGCATCCACACGTCCGACCAGTAGCCATCGTTCGGCACCCGCTTTACCGAGAGATCGATGTTGCAGGCGCTGGCCGAGTTCTGGAACAGCACCGCCGCATCGACCGCGCCGGAAAAGGCCGCGTCCGCCGCCGCCAGTTCGACCTCGAGCCGGTCGAGCCCGGCCTCCTTGAGGTGGAACTTCGCCCTGTCGGGATCGTATTCGGTCTGCGGCATCTCGTCGTTGAAGAACCGCTGGCCACGGCCGATCGGCACGTCGTTGCCCACGGTGCCGTAGCCGAACAGGATCTTGTCGACCAGTTCCTGCCGGTTGACCGCGTATTTCAGCGCCCGGCGCACGTTCGGATCGGTGTACGGCGCCTTGTTGCACGACATCGCGAAGGTGTAGTGCTGGTTGCCCGACACCGAATGGATCGTGACATTGGGGTTGCGCCCCATCAGGCCCACGGTCTTCAGGTCGATCCGGTCGATCATGTTCACGTCGCCGGACACCAGCGCCGTGGTCCGCGCATTGGCATCGACGACCGAGATCACCTCGATCTCGTCGAAGAAGCCGCGGTTCGGATCCCAGTCGTTCTCGAACTTGACGTAGCGGGCGCGCACGCCGGGCTCGAAGGTTGCCAGCCGGTAGGGCCCGCAGCCGTCGCCCGAGCGCCAGTCGATGCTGCCGTTGCCGTCCGAGGGCATGATCGCAAGGTGGTAGTCGGTGAAGGTGAAGGGGAAATCGGCGCTGCCGGCATTCAGCGTGAAGACGACGGTGTCGCCATCGGCCGAGATGTCGGTGATCGCGTCAAGCAGCGGCTTGGCCGCCGAGGTCGAAGCCTCGCCCCGGTGGAAATCGATCGAGTTGATCACGTCTTCGGGCGTCAGCGACTTGCCCGAGTGGAACGTCACGCCGGAGCGCAGCTTGAAGCGCCACACGGTCGCGTCCGGCGATGCCTCCCAGCTTTCGGCCAGTTGCGGCTCCAGCGAGCCGTCGCGCGCCACGCCGGTCAGGAAGCCCGAATAGGCATAGGCCTGGCCGTTGACGAAATCGTTTTCCCAGGTGCCGGGGTTCAGCGTGTCGGTGGTGCTGCCATGGCCGATCGCGGCCCGGAACGTGCCGCCACGCTTCTGCTGCGCCCGCGCCGCCCGCGGCAGCAGGCCGACGCCGAGACCGGCGGCGATGCCGGCCGTCGTTCCGGTCCCGATGAATGCCCGGCGGCTGATGCCGGATCGCCGAGCGGTCGTATCGTGGGGTTTCATGTGGGTTTCTCCTCCCGAATGCCGTGGCTGTTCTGCGGGGCCCTGCGGCCGCATGGCGCGCCGCGCGTCGGGCCTCCGCCCGCAGTCTAGCGTCGAAGCCGCCGGCTGCACAGCCGCGATCTCGGCCCGATGGCGGGGCCGGGCGCGCGTCGATCAGCCGGCGCAGTCGCGGCAGCGCATGACCGCCGGATCGAGGTCGAGCCGCCCGGCCCCGATTGCCTCGCCGCAGGCGTCGCACCAGCCGAAATCGCCGGTCTCGATCCGGCGGATCGCGGCGTCGAGCGCGCGGATGCGGGCGCGGCGGCGGTTCTCCTGCGCGGCCGCCATCGCCTGCTGCTGCAGCGCGTCCATCCGGCTCAGCCGGCCGACGCTTTGCTGGTCGAGTTCCACGGGGACGCGGTCGCGCGCGGTCTCGTCCGAGGCGTCGCGCAACGCCGCGCGTTCCGCCCGGATCCGGGGCAGGTAGCGTGACGCGGGATCGTTCCGGCCTTGCTCCTCCATGCCGGACAGCCGATCACGTCGCCGGCGGCGATGCAATGCCCCGGCCGCGGGCCCGGCGTCGCGGCCGCGGTCAGGTCGGCCCGGCGGCCGGCATCGCCAGCACGTCGACCGGCGCGGCCTTCAGCACGGCCTCCGTGACGCTGCCCAGCAGCAGCCGGGTCAGCGCGTTGCGGCCCTGTGTCGACAGCACGACGAGATCGGCCGAAAGCTCTTCCGCCGCGTCCAGCACCTCGTGCGCCACGGCGGTGTCCTGCGGCCGCGCCAGGGCGGTCGCGCGCGGCCCCGGAAGCCCCGCCGCCAGGGCCGAGACCTCGCGGATGGCCTCTTGCCGAAGGTCGCCGAGATAGGCGTCGCAGTCCTCGACGGGCATCGTGTCGGACATCGCAAGCTTCAGGGCCGGCGCGCCGAAGACATGCAGCAGCGTCAGGTCGCAGGTCCGGCACAGGTCCAGCGCGGCGAACCGCTCCAGCGCCGCGCGCGAGGCCTCGGACAGGTCGGTGGTCAGCAGCACGTGCCGGTAGGAAGCGACCGGCGGGCCGTTCACCATCAGAACCGGGCAGCCGACGGAGCGGATCGTGCGCTCGGCCGTCGTGCCGACGAAGACGTCGCGCAGCAACTGGCGCCGGTGCGGGCCGATCACCAGCAGGTCGGGCGCCGAGGCCGCCACCGCCTGCACGATCCCCGCGAAGGGATCGGCCAGAACGATCCGGGCCTCGCAGTCGATCCCGTCGGTCTCGCGCAGGGACCGGGCGAGGCCGTCGATCAGCTGGCGCGCCTCCGCCGCCTCCTGCTCGACGATCCGCCGGGGCCGGTCGTCGTCGACGACATGGACGGTTTCGAGCCGGGCGCCAGTGTCGCGCGCCAGCATGACCGCCCGGCGCAGCGCCCGGTCGGATCTTTCGGAAAAGTCCGTGGCGAACATGATCCGTTGCATGGCGGGCCCTCCGTGGCCGTTTGCCGGGCCGGCCGTCACGCCCGCCCGGTTTTCCGATGTCACCACGATACCCGTCCGGCGGGATTGATCCATCTCAAACAAACGCGAGTATAATGAAGTATATTGGGCCAAACAGCGGAAAACGACGCCATGCCGCATGACAGCTATCAGACCGTCAAGGAAGTCGCCGACCGGCTGAAGGTCGCCGAGGCGACCGTGCGTCACTGGATTCACAGCGGAGAGCTGCGCGCGATCGACATCGGCAAGGGCTGGCGAATCGCCGATACCGATCTCGAAGGCTTTCTGCGGCGTCACGAAACCGCCCCGCGCCCCGTCTCGGAAAAGGGCGGTTGATGCCCGCACTCAGCCCTTTCGCCGAGGTCGCCGTGCTGCTGGTCATGGCGGCGGGGATCGGCCTTGTCGGCACGCTGCTGCGCCAGCCGCTGATCGTGAGCTTCATCGCGGTGGGCCTTGTCGCCGGCCCCTCGGCGTTCGATGTCGTCCGGTCGGACGAGAAGATCGAACTGCTGTCGCAACTCGGCATCGCGGTGCTGCTGTTTCTGGTGGGCATCAAGCTCGACGTGAAGCTGATCCGCTCGCTCGGGGCGGTTTCGGTGCTGACCGGGCTGGGCCAGGTCGGGTTCACGGCGTTCTTCGGCTATCTCATCGGCCTCGCGCTTGGCCTCGACCCGGTCACCAGCCTCTATGTCGCCGTGGCGCTGACGTTCTCCTCGACGATCATCATCGTCAAGCTGTTGTCGGACAAGCGCGAGATCGACGCGCTGCACGGCCAGATCGCGCTGGGCTTCCTGATCGTGCAGGATCTCGTCGTGGTGCTGGCGATGATCGTGCTGTCCGCGATCGGGATCGGCGCGGCGGGCGAGGACGGCGCGGCCGGCGGCGGCGCGATCCTGTGGGTGCTGGGCGCCGGCCTCGGCCTCGTCGCGGTGGTGGTGCTATTCGTGCGCTACCTCGCCGATCCGCTGACCGAACGGCTGGCGCGTGTGCCCGAGCTTCTGGTGATCTTCGCGATCGCGCTTGCCGCCCTGTTCGCGGCCTTCGGCGATGTCGTGGGGCTGGGCAAGGAGGTTGGCGGGCTGCTGGCCGGCGTGGCGCTGGCCTCGACCCCCTATCGCGAGACGATCGCGGCGCGGCTCGCGCCCCTGCGGGATTTCCTGCTGCTGTTCTTCTTCATCGCGCTGGGTTCGGCGCTCGACCTGTCGCTGCTTGGCGCGCATGTCGCCGGGGCGGCGGTGTTCTCGCTTTTCGTGCTGATCGGCAACCCGCTGATCGTGCTCGTGATCATGGGCGCGATGGGCTATCGCAAGCGCACCGGGTTCCTTGCCGGCCTGACCGTCGCGCAGATCAGCGAATTCTCGCTGATCTTCGTCGCCATGGGCGTGTCGCTGGGCCACGTGACGGAGGATGCGCTGGGTCTGGTCACGATGGTCGGTCTGGTGACCATCGCGGCCTCGACCTACATGATCACCTGGTCGCACCATCTTTATGCGCTGTGCGAGCCGCTGCTGGGCCCGTTCGAACGCCGCGGCACGCCGCGCGAGGCCACGGACGCGGCAGCGCAGGCGGCCGGCGGCTACCGGATCGTCGTCTTCGGGCTCGGCCGGTTCGGCACCGCGATCGGGATGCGGCTGCAAAAGCGCGGCATCCCGGTGCTGGGCGTCGATTTCAACCCGCTGGCGATCCGACGCTGGCGCGATCTCGGCCTTCCGGCGCGGTTCGGCGACGCGACCGACCCGGAGTTCATGGCCGACCTGCCGCTGCGCGGCGCGGACTGGCTGGTGTCGGCCGTGCCGACGCTGCCCCCCGGGCTGAGCCACGAGGACAACCGTCTCACGCTGGTGCAACTGGCGCGCGGCACCGGGTTCGGCGGCCGTGTCGCCGTGGCCTCGCACAGCACCGGCGATACCGAGGCGCTGCGCGCCGCCGGCGCCGACATGGTGCTGGAACCGTTCCAGGACGCGGCCGATCGCGCGGTGGAGATCCTGTGCGGTGCGCCTGCCGAGGAACGGACCGAGATCCCGCAGATCTGGACCGAGGCGAGGGCGGAGTGATCCGGCGATCTGGCGCCGTCGCGGTCAGGCCGGCGTCGGCGGCCCGCCCGCGGCCTGTGCCAGGTAGGCGTCGAGTTCGGCCATCACGTGGTCCAGGCTGCCCGCCGCGATCCGCTGCCCGGCGCGATCCTCGGCGAAGAATTCGTGCCGCGCGCGGTGCCGGCCGATGCGCGCCGCCAGCACCTCGGCGGCGCCGCCGCGGAAGATGTCGAACCGCGGGTCCCCGTTCAGCTCCGCCCAGCCGAAACGGGTCGCCCGGCCCCGCCCGATGACATGGGCGCCGAAACTTTCCAGCCGCCGATGATCGGCAGGGCCGATCAGGTTGCGCGCCAGCCTGATGATGTCGTCGGTCATGCATGTGCTCCTGTCTGCGGCTTCGTCGTCGTGCCGGGGCCATGCGCCGGTTCCGGACCGGTCGCCACCCCGCCCAGTTCCCGGCGGATCGCCAGGTAGGCCAGGATGTCGCGCAGCGTCAGCACGCCCGTCAGCCTGCCGTCCTCGGCGACCAGCAGCCGGCTGGCGTTGCGCTCGCGCATCAGCTTGAGCGCCGCCATTGCCGGCATCTCGGGCCGGACGGTGGCGACCGTCGGCGCCGCGGGCAGGATGTCGGCCACGGTCTTGTGGCCGCGCTCGGCCCGCGGGACGCGCCCGACATCCTCGATCCGGACACAGCCGACGAGCCTGCCGTCGCGAACCACCGGGAAGGCGGTGTGGTGATGGCGGTAGAAATGCTCCTCGATCGCCTCCTCCAGCGGCGTGTCGGCCGGGATGCTGACCGGATCGCGGACCATGATCTGGCCGACCGTCCGCCCCTCCAGCCCGATCCGGAACCTCATCTGCATCTCGGACGAGCCCGCCGCGCTGATCACGAAAAAGCCGATCAGCGCCTGCCAGATCCCCGCGACGGAGGCGCCGGACACCAGGTTCAGGACGCCCAGCAGGATCAGGAACGTGCCGAAGCTTCGCCCGATCGTCGCCGCGACGCGGGTCGCGCGGGCATAATCGCCCGTCCAGCCCCAGAACACGGCGCGAAAGATCCGGCCGCCGTCCAGCGGGAAGGCCGGGATCAGGTTGAAGGTCGCAAGGATCAGGTTGATCAGCGCAAGGTAGCCGAACAGCGCCGGCGCCAGCACCCCGGGGGCGAGCGCGGCGAGGATGTAGAACAGCGCCGCGAGCAGGTAGCTCATGATCGGGCCGGCGATCGCCATGAAGAACTCGCCGCGCGCGCCGGGCGGTTCGTCCTCCATCTCCGCCACGCCGCCGAAGATGAACAGCGTGATCCCGCGGATCGGGATGTCGAAGCGCCGGGCGACGATCGAATGCGCGAATTCGTGCAGGATGATCGACACGAACAGCCCCAGCGCCCCGGCCGCGCCCAGCCACCAGGCGGTGGCCGGGGCCAGACCGGCGACGGCGCGCGGAAAGAACCCGGTCGCGAGCGACCAGGTCACCAGCACCGCCAGGATGATCCAGGTCAGGTCCAGGCTGACCCGGAACCCCATGAGGGTGAAGAGTTCGAAGCGTTTCGTCAGCATTCCTGCCCCTTGCATGGCGCCGGCCCGGTTCGTCCCGCCGCAGGCCCCGCGCAGGATGGCATGGGGCCGCGGGCCGGACCTTAACCCAGATCAGACGTGCCGGTTCCGCCGTCCCCGGTTTCCGTGGACCGCACCGCCTCGTAGCCCGAGACGACATCCATCAGCTCGCGCGTGATGGTTTCCTGCCGCTTCAGCCGGTGCGCCGCGTCGAGCGCTGCGCGGCGCTCGTCGATGTTGCGCTCGGCGTTCTGCATCGCGGCCAGCCGGGTGGCGTGTTCGCTCGCCAGCGCCTCGGCCAGCGCCCGGTAAAGCACCACGAACAGCCGCTGCCGCACCAGCCAGGACAGCAGGCGGGCCGGCTCCATCCGGAACACCGGCAGACCGCGCCCGGGCCAGCCGCGCTGCAACAGCCCGTGCAGATAGGCATCGGGGATCGGCAGCAGCACCCGGTCCACCGGCACGGCGCGGGACCGGCCCTGCCGACGATTGTGGACGAGACGGACGCGCCCGGCGCCGGCCTCCCGTGTCCAGCGGTCGATCTCGACGATCACGCTCTGCACCAGCGGGCTCAGCCCCGCGACCGTTCCGGGCAGCGGGAACAGCCGGTCGATCCGGTGGCCGCGGCCGTCCAGCCGCGCGGCGGCGCGCGCGCCGATGACGGCCAGCGCGACCGGATCGCGCTGCAGCGGTGCCGCGGCCGCGCGGGTGACGATCTCGTTGTAGCGCCCGCACAGCCCGCGGTCGGAGCCGATCACGATCAGCGCCTCGCGGGTGGCCGGCGCCTCGACCGTCGCCGGCAGCGGCAGTCCGCGGGCGCGGCGATCCTGCAACAGTGCCGTCAGGCCGAGATCGATGGTTTCCGCGTAGCCCGACAGGGCCGCCTCGGCGTCCTCGTATTGCCGGATGCTGACCGCCGACAGCGATTTCATCGTCCGCACGATCGCGCGGATGTCGTCGGTGGTCTGGATCAGGTCGGTCAGCGCCTCAAGCGTCTGCATCGCCGCCCCCGCCCGGTTCGAGCGCGCGGCGCAGGGTCTCGATCAGCGCCGCGCGGCCGGTGTCGGACAGCGGCGCGCCGGCAGCGATCGCGTCGGAAAGCTCGGGCAGGCCGTCGCGCGCGGCCCGACGCAGCGCCTGTTCCGCCTGCGCCACCCGATCCGGCGCCAGATCGTCGAGCAGCCCCTCGGTGGCCGCCAGCAGCACCGCGATCTGTTCGGGCACCGTGACGTGATCATGCTCCGCCTGGGTCAGCACGGCGCGCACCCGCCGGCCGCGGGTCAGCTTGCGCCGCGTCTCGTCGTCCAGCTGGGTGCCGAACCGCGCGAAGCTTTCAAGCTCCTCGAACTGGGAATACATCAGCCGCAGGCTGCCGGCCACCGCGCGGAACGCGGGATGCTGGGCCTTGCCGCCGACCCGGCTGACCGAGGTGCCGATGTCGATCGCGGGCAGGTGGCCCTTCTCGAACAGGTCCGGCGACAGATAGACCTGCCCGTCGGTGATCGAGATCAGGTTCGTCGGGATGTAGGCCGAGATGTTCTGCGCCTGGGTTTCGACCACCGGCAGCGCGGTCAGCGACCCGCCGCCATGTTCCTCGCGCAGCCGGGTGGCGCGTTCCAGAAGGCGGGAATGGATGTAGAAGATGTCGCCCGGATAGGCCTCGCGCCCCGGCGGCCGGCGCAACAGCAGCGACAGTTCGCGATAGGCGCGGGCATGGCGGGTCAGATCGTCGTAGACGATCAGCACGTCGCGGCCCTGTTGCATGAAATACTCGGCCATCGTGGTCGCGGCATAGGGCGCGATGTATTGCAGCCCGGGCGCGGAATCGCCGCCGGCGGCGACGACGATGCTGCGCCCCAGCGCGCCGCCGTCGCGCAGATCCCTGATCACCCGCGCCACCGCCGAGGCGCGCTGGCCGATCGCGCAGTAGACCGACACGACGCCGCTGTCGCGCTGGTTCAGGATCGCGTCGACCGCGATGGCGGTCTTGCCGGTCTGCCGGTCGCCGACGATCAGTTCGCGCTGGCCCCGGCCGATCGGGATCGCCGCGTCGATGGCCTTGATCCCGGTCTGCAGCGGCACCGCGACCGCCGCGCGATGCATGATCGGCGGCGCCGGGCGCTCGACCGGCTCGCGCGCCTCGGCCTCGATCCGCTCGCCGCCGTCGATCGGCCGGCCCAGCGGGTCGATCACCCGGCCCAGAAGCGCCTCGCCCACCGGCACGTCGACCACCCGGCCGGTCCGCCGCAGCCGGTCGCCGGGCCGCAGCCGGTCGGCATTGCCCAGCACGATCACGCCGATCCGCCCCGGCCGCAGGCTCGAGGCGATGCCGACCAGGCCGTGCGGAAAGCGCACCAGTTCGTCGGCATGCAGATCGGTGAAGCCGGCCACCTGCGCCACCCCGCTGCCCACCGACAGGATGCGCGCGGTTTCGGCCGCGTCGATCTCGGGCGTCACGCCGGCCAGCACCTCGGCCAGCGGGGCGAAGAAATCCCGGGTGATGTCGTCGCCCGCCGTCACGACGGTCCGCGCCTTGCCGCGGTCGCCGCCGCGGGCTTGCCGGAGGTGGCCGTGGCGACCGCGTGGCGGCTGGCGTCCAGCATCTCGCCCAGCGCCGTCTCGAGCCGGCCGAGGTAGCGGACGGCCGACCATTCCAGGGTCTGGTCGCCGATGGTCAGGCGCAGGCCCAGAACCATCGCGGCATCCTCGCGATACGCGACCTCGATATCGGTATCGAGGCTGTCGTGGATCGCCCGCGTGACCTGCCGCCGGGCCGCGGTGTCGATGCCCGCCGCGGTCTCGACGACGGCGGTGGCGTCCTGCCGTCGCGCGGCCTCGGCCAGCCGCTGCCGGACCTCGGGGTCGAGCGCCCGCAGCCGGTCGATGAAGGTTGCCGTGACCCGTTCGGCAACGTCGCTGTCGGCATAGTCGGCCAGCACCCGTTCGGTGATCTTCAGCAACTGGTGCGCGGCCTGGCGGCGCAGCGCGGCGACGATCTCGTCCTGTTCCTCGGCCAGATGGTCCTGCCAGGTCTTGCGCCTGTCGTCCATCTCCTCGCGCAACTCGGCCTCCAGCCGTCTGCGCAGGTCGTCGGCTTCGGCGCGGGCCCTGGCCAGGATGTCCTCCCTGTCGGCGTCGATCTCCTGCCGTTCGCGGTCCAGCTGGCGGGCGGTCTCCTCGGCCGCCGCGCGGGCCGCCGTCGCCTCGGCCAGCCGCTCCTCGATCCGGGTCTCGCGCCGGCGCATGGCATCGGTGATCGGCCTGTAGAGAAAGCGTTGCAGCAGCCAGACCAGGACGAGGAAGTTGATGATCTGCGCCGTGACCGTGAGCCAGTCGATCTGCACGGTCTCAGCCTCCGCCGGCTTGCGCCGCGAGCTGGGCGAACGGGTTCGCGAACAGAAGGATCATCGCGACCACGAAACAGTAGATCGCGGTGGATTCGATCATCGCGAGGCTCACGAACAGGGTGCGGGTGATGGTGTTGGCCGCGTCGGGCTGCTGCGCGAGCGCCTGCAGCGCCTGCGCGGCGGCGCGCCCCTCGGCCAGCGCCGGCCCGATCGAGCCGATGGCGATCGTCAGCCCGGCGGTCACGATCGAGATCACGGCGATCCATGTCGCTGGGTCCATCGTCAGTCTCCTTCATCCTTGGCGGGGAGGGCGGCATCGGCCGCACCCGGGCGCCGGGTGCGGCTGGCAGAGGCGATGTAGACCATCGCCAGAATCGCGAAGATATAGGCCTGGATCAGCCCGGTCAGCAGGCCCAGAAGCTGCATCATGACCGGAAAGAAGAACGGCGCGACGCTGATCAGGATGCCGACGATGACCGTGCCGCTCATCACGTTGCCGTAAAGCCGGATCGCCAGCGCCAGCGTGCGCGACAGCTCGCCGATGATGTTGAACGGCAGCATCAGCGGCGTTGGGCGCAGATAGGCCTTCAGGTAGCCGGCAAGGCCGCGCTGGCCGATCGAGAACAACGGCACCGCGAACAGCACGCACAGCGCCAGCGCCGCGGTCGTCGACAGCGACCCCGTCGGCGGCTGGTAGCCCGGCACGACGGCGAGGATGTTCGCGGTGGCGATGAACAGGAACAGGGTGCCGATGAAGGGCAGGTAGCGGTCGGGCGACTCGGCGCCGATCTCCTCGATCTGGTCGCGGATCGCGGTGACGACGACCTCCAGCATGACCTGCCAGCGCGATACCGTCTCGCCCTCGCCCAGCCGCGAGGTGATCGCCAGCGAGCCCAGCACGAGGATCGCCATCACCAGCCAGGTGAAGGCCACCGTCGCGGTCAGGCGCAGGCCCTGCCATTCGGCGATGATCCAGGCGTCGGGGCTTATTTCCATGCCGCGCTCCCGCCGTTCGCCGGCCGCGCCCGGCGGGTCGCGGCGATGCGGATGACGATGAAGCCCGCAAGCGCGGCCAGCAGCGCGCCGGCGCCGGCGCCCAGCGCCACGGCAAGGCCAAGCGCGCCCAGCACCAGCGCCGCCCGCGCCAGCGCCAGCCCGACGAAGGCGGCGGCCGGCCGCGGCCCCGCCAGCGCCCGCGCCCCGGCCCACAGGAGCGCGAGGTGCAGCGCGCCGACGGCCGCCCCGGCGGCCGCGGCCACGGCAAGGGTGGCGAGGTCGCCGATCATGCCGGATGCCCCCGTCGCGATCCCCGCCGGGCCGTTCCGCAATCCGGCGCGCCACGGCCGCGCCGCTGTCGCGGGGTTGCGCGGGCGAGGGCCTCAGTCATCGCGCCGACCCTCCCGCTGGACCCAGTACCAGGCGTTCAGGCAGCCCAGCGCGACGCCGCCCAGCAGGCCCGTCAGCGTCCAGGACGGGCCGTCGGGCCACAGCCCGTCAAGCCACAGCCCCAGGCCGATGCCCAGCAGCAGCGGCACCGCCACGGCCCAGCCGACCATGCCGAACATCCCCAGCCCGTACCACGCGCTGTCGCCGCCGGTCTTGCGGGCGCGTTCCATCCGCCGGGCCTTGGCGGCGATGGTTTCGGCCTCGTCGGGATCTTCGGTCATCGTGTCAGCGCCCCCAGGTCGCGGAACCGGCGCACCATCGTCGCCTCCAGCCGGGCCAGCGCGGACCGGGCCAGCCGTTCCTCCTCGTCCTGGCGGCGGAATTCCGTCTCGACGCGGTGGCGCAGATCGGCCAGGTCGTCGCCCTCGATCGCGGCGCGCACGGCGACGCGGACATGGGCGCCGCATTTCGCCAGCGTGCCGGAATTGACCGCGACGAAGCGGTCGCCGCCGGTGTCGGCCTCGTAGACGAGGATGCCGGGCACCAGTTCGCTGATGAAATCGACATGCCGGGGCAGGATGCCGAAATGCCCGTCGGGCGCCTCGGCGACGATCCGCGCGACCTGTCGGTCGAGGCGGACGCGTTCGGGGGTGATGATCTCAAGCCGCATCGGCGCCCTCGGTCCCGTCGAGGTCGTCGATCGCCCCGATCATGTAGAAATCGCCCTCGGCCCGGTCGGCGAATTCGCCCGAGAGAATCCGCTCGCAGCTTTGCAGCGTGTCCTCCAGCGGCACGAAACGGCCGGGCTGGCCGGTCATCGCCTCGGTCGAGAAGAACGGCTGGGTCAGGAACCGTTCGATCTGCCGCGCCTGCCGGACGGTGGCGCGGTCCTTCTCCGACAGTTCCTCGATCCCCAGCATCGCGATGATGTCCTTGAGATCCTCGTATTCGGCCAGCGTGGAGCGCACGTCGCGCGCCACCCGGTAGTGGCGCTCGCTCACCGCGCCCGGTGTCAGCAGCTTGGAAAAGCTCTGCAACGGGTCGATCGCCGGATAAAGCCCCTCGGAGGCCTTCTTGCGCGACAGCACGATCGAGGCCGACAGATGCGCGAAGGTATGCGTCGCCGCCGGGTCGGTGAAATCGTCGGCGGGCACGTAGACCGCCTGGATCGAGGTCATCGAGCCGCGGTCGGTCGAACAGATCCGTTCCTCCAGATCGGCCAGTTCGGTGCCCAGCGTGGGCTGATAGCCGACCCGGCTGGGAATCCGGCCCAGAAGCCCGGAAACCTCGGCCCCGGCCTGCACGAAGCGGAAGATGTTGTCGATCAGCACCAGCACGTCGCGGCGCCGGTCGTCGCGGAAATACTCGGCCATCGTCAGCGCCGCATGGCCGACGCGGAACCGCACGCCGGGGCTTTCGTTCATCTGGCCGAAGACCATGACCGTGTTTTTCAGCACCCCGGCCTCGCGCATGTCGTGATACAGTTCCTCGGCCTCGCGGCAGCGCTCGCCGATGCCGCAGAACAGGCTGACGCCGTGATACTCGGCCACCATGTTGTGGATCATCTCGGTGATCAGCACGGTCTTGCCGACGCCGGCGCCGCCGAACAGGCCGGCCTTGCCGCCGCGTTCGATCGGGCTGAGAAGGTCGATCGCCTTGATCCCGGTCTCGAACGGCGTGCTTTCGACCCGGTGACGCGCCAGCGGCACGGGATCGCGCAGGATCGGGCGGTGCCGGATATCGTCCAGCGCGGGGCCGCCGTCGATGGTTTCGCCGAACAGGTTGAACATACGGCCGAGCAGCGCCTCGCCCACCGGCACCCGGATCGGCTCGCCGGTGTCGCGCACGGCAAGGCCCAGCCGCAGATCGGGCGACGGGTTCAGGACGAGTCCGCGCGCGGTGTCGCCGGCCGGCAACGCGGCGATCTCGATCACGATCTCCGGATCGGTCAGCGTCACGACGCAGGACGAGATGGCGGGCAGATGCCCCTCGCGGAACTGCAGATCGACGATGCCGCCCTCGATCGCGGTGACATGTCCGATATGGGCATCGGCCTGCGTCATCATCCATATCCGGTCGCGGTTCCTGCTCGGCGGCCATTGAACGCGACTTCCGCGGACCCGGGCCTTAACTCAGATCAAATGCCGCGCCACGGTCGCGCGCAAGACCGGGCCCGCCGCCGGTGCCCGCGCCGGATCCGGCCGTCAGGCCGCGGCCTCGTAACGGGTGAACAGCCCGGTGCTGCCGTCGCGCCGGATCAGGAAGACGTCATAGGCCTCGCGCCTGTCCTCGGGGCCCATGCCGGGCGAGCCGTAGGGCATGCCCGGCACCGCAAGGCCCACCGCATCGGGCCGCTCGGCCAGAAGGCGGCGGATGTCGGCCGGCGGCACGTGGCCCTCGATCATGTAGCCCGCGACCTCCGCCGTGTGGCATGATACCATGTCCGGCGGGATGCCGTTGTCCAGCTTGTGCCGCATCAGCAGCGTGCCGAAGCTTGCCTCCGACGTCACCGCGAAGCCCTCCGCCTCGAGGATGTCCATCCAGGCCGCGCAGCAGCCGCAATTGGGATCCTTGAGCACGTGGATCGCCGGCCCGGCCGCTGCGCGGCCGGCCCGCGCCGCCACGAGGCCCAGCCCCGCAGCCCCAAGGATCATGCCGCGCCGGGTGATCCGTGACATCGCCGCCTCCTTGCCCTGTTGTCCTGCCCTTGTCGCCGGTTCCGCGCCGCCGTTCAACAGCGCGCCGATCACGACTGCCTGACCCCGGGCGGTTTCCGGGCCCTCAGCGCGCCAGCCAGCCGCCATCGACATTGAGGACCGCGCCGGTCACATAGGCCGCCGCCGGGGTGCACAGGAAGGTCACGGCCCCGGCGATATCCTCCGGCGCGCCCCAGCGCCCGGCCGGGATGCGCGCGAGGATCTCGGCGGCGCGGCCCGCATCGGCGCGCAGCGCCGCGGTGTTGGCCGTCGCGACATAGCCCGGCGCCACGGCGTTGACGTTGATGCCCCGCGCCGCCCATTCGTTGGCCAGCGCCTTCGTCAGCCCGGCGATCCCGTGTTTCGAGGCGGTATAGGCCGGCACCCGGATCCCGCCCTGGAAGCTGAGGACCGAGGCGATGTTGACGATCCGCCCGCCCACGCCGCGCGCCAGCGCGGCCCGCGCGAAGGCCTGGCACAGCAGGAATGCGGCCTTGAGATTGACGTCGATGACCGCGTCCCAGTCGTCCTCGGGATAGTCGGTCGCATCGGCGCGGCGGATGATCCCGGCGTTGTTGACCAGGATGTCGAGCGGGCCGGCCTGTGCCAGTCGCGCCGCCGCGCCCGCCGGATCGGAGAGGTCGAGGTCCATCGCCTCGGCGCCGCCGCCCGCCGCCGCGATGGCGGCGACCGTCGCGTCGCAAGGCGACCGGCCCGCGGCGATCACATGCGCCCCGGCCTCGGCCAGCCCCAGCGCGATCGCCCGGCCGATGCCGGTATTCGCGCCGGTCACCAGCGCGCGCTGGCCGTCGATCCGGAAGGTGCCGCTCATCGGTTCTCTCCGCCGTCAATGCGCCGCGGCCGGACTGCCCGCACCGCCGCGGCCAGAGTGATCCGGCCGCCGCCGCGGGTCAACGGCCGGCCGCACCGCCGCCCCTTGGCCGGAGCGGCCGCCGGCGCGGCTCAGGCGAGCGCCATCCACAGCTGGAACAGCAGCCCGGTGGCGAAGGCCCCCGACAGCGACAGCGCGATGTAAAGCCCGAAGACCGGCGGCCGCGCCAGCGCCCAGACCGCCATCGCGGCGGGGATCGAGGTCACGCCGCCGGCCACCAGGAACGCCATGCCGGCCCCCGGCGCCATGCCCTGTTCGATCAGCCCGCCGACCAGCGGCAGCGCCGCGTAGCCGTTGAGATAGGCGGGCACGCCCAGCACCGTGGCGGTCAGGATCGGCCACAGCCCGGTGCCGCCCAGCGCCGCCGTCACCGTCTCGGCCGGCACCCAGGCCAGCATCAGGCTTTCGATCAGGAAGGCGAGGAACAGCCACTTCGCAAGAAACAGCGTGGTCTTGCGCGCCTCGCGCAGGAACCGGGCGCGGCGCTCGGGCTCGGCCCAGAACCGCCAGACCACGGGCTTGGGCGCGCGCACCTTCGCGCCGCCGCAGCCGCCGTTGCCGATCCCCTCGCGCAGCGGGTCGGTCAGCGCGCCCTGGCCGGCCAGAAGGTGCACGACCACACCGCCGAACACGCCCAGCCCGATCGCCGCAAGCGTCTTGGCCACGGCGAACTGCAGGTCCAGCACCCCCGCCGTCAGCACGAACATCGACGGGTCCATGATCGGCGAGGCCAGCCAGAAGGCCATCACCGCCGACAGCGGCACGCCCATTGCCAGCAGCGCCGCGATCAGCGGGATCACCCCGCAGGAACAGAACGGCGACAGCCCGCCCGCCAGCGCGCCGAACAGCACCATCGCCAGCGGCGCGCCGGAAAACGCCCGCGCGATCAGGTTGTCGGCCCCGGTCGCGCCGGCCCAGGCGGCGATCGCGATCGACAGGATCAGGTAGGGCGCGGTGTGCCACAGGGCCGCGCCGGCGAAGGCCGCGCTGTCCAGCGCCTGCGGCGGATCGAACAGCGCCAGCAGCAGCAGGATCACGCCGGAGGCGAGCCAGACGCGGTGATCCTGCCAGACATGGCGCGCGAGGCCCGCGGGGCCGGGGGTGGTTTGCGTCGCGTCGGTCATCTCGTCACCTTTCCTGTCGCGGGCCGCCTCGGCCCGGCCTGACCCTGCCTGCCCGTCATGCCGCCGTCTCGCCGGGGCCGAGCGCGACCCCGGCACAGCATTCGGATGTCAGGAATTCCACCACCCGGTGCATCGCCGGGTAATCCACCTTGTTGATCACCTCGCGGCCCTGCCGGTCCTGCACCACCAGCCCCGCCTCGACGAGGGTGGACAGGTGATGCGCCAGGGTCGAGGGCGCGATGCCAAGCTCGCCGCCGATGTCCGACACCCGAAGCCCCGGGTCGCCGGCCTTCACCAGCAGGCGGAAGATCGACAGGCGGGCCTCGTGGCCAAGCGCGGCCAGCGCGCGGGAGGTCTGGGTGATCGTCGTCATGGCGCCTTTATAACCACAATTCTAGTTTTGTCGAATCTTTTTTCCGGGGCCGGGGATCACCGCCGCGAATCGTCTTGGCCGCGGAAGTCATTTCGACTATACATGAAGTATGGAGAAGTTATCCGTCCTCACCGTCCTGTCCGCCCTGGCGCATGACCTGCGCCTCGATGTCTTCCGGCTTCTGGTTCGCGCCGGGCCGGAGGGCATGACGGCGGGCAACCTTGCCGCCACGCTCGACATCCGCTCGAACACCCTGTCGAACAATCTCGCCATCCTGTCGGCCGCCGGGCTTGTCCGATCGGCCCGCGAAGGCCGCGCGATCCGCTATTTCGCGCGGATGGAGCAGATGCGCGACCTGCTGGGCTTCCTGATGGAAGACTGCTGCGGCGGCCGGGCAGAGCTTTGCCAACCCCTTCTCGACGAGATCACCTGCCCCTGCTGAGGTTCCGCCATGACCGACCCCTACAACGTGCTTTTCCTGTGCACCGGCAATTCCGCCCGTTCGATCCTCGCCGAGGCGATCCTCGAACGCGAGGGGATGGGCCGGTTCCGCGGCTTTTCCGCCGGTTCGAAGCCCAAGGGGGCGCTCGCGCCCTTTGCGATGCAGCTGCTCGAACGGCTCAACCACGACACCTCGGCGATGCGGTCGAAAAGCTGGGACGAATTCGCGCGGCCCGGCGCCCCGAAGATGGATTTCGTCTTCACCGTCTGCGACCAGGCCGCGGCGGAGGAATGCCCGTACTGGCCCGGCCAGCCGATGAGCGCGCATTGGGGCATGCCCGACCCGACGGTCGTCGAGGGTAACGAGGCCGAACGCCGGCTGGCATTCTCGGAAACCTACCGGATGCTGCGCAACCGGATCTCGATCTTCGTCAACCTGCCCCTCGCCTCGCTCGACAGGCTGGCGCTGCAGGAGCGCCTGGACGAGATCGGCAAGACCGGCGCGGACTGAGCGCCGACCCCGCCGCCGGTCGGGGGCGCGCCGGGCGGCCCGAGCCGCGCCGCCGCGATCCGGGTGCCGCCGTCGGCGGGCGGCCCGCAAGGCGGCGTCGCGCCGCTGCGCATCGGCTTGTATCCTGTCGCCGAAAAGGCCACCCTCGCAGCCGGAGCCGCCCCGGCGCGGCGAACCGGACCCACCCCCAGACAGGAGCCCGACATGCTCGACAAGGCCGTTTTCACGCCGCATGGCAAACACCTGATCGCGGGCGAGTGGATCGCCGGCGAGGCCACCTTCCGGTCGGAACCGGCGCAGGGACCGGCGCACGATTTCTCCGTCGGAACGCCCACGCTGGTGGATCGCGCCTGCACGGCCGCGGACGAGGCGTTCTGGACCTACGGCCAGTCGACCCGCGCGGCCCGCGCGGCCTTCCTTCATGCCATCGCCGACGAGATCGAGGCGCGGGCCGAGGCGATCACCGAGATCGGCACCAGCGAAACCGGCCTGCCCGAGGCGCGGCTGCAGGGCGAACGCGGCCGCACCACCGGCCAGCTTCGGCTGTTCGCCGAACACATCCTCGCCGGCGACTACCTCGACCGCCGGCACGACCCGGCGCTGCCGGATCGCCAGCCGCTGCCGCGGCCCGATCTGAAGATGGTGCAGCGCCCGATCGGTCCGGTCGCGGTGTTCGGCGCGTCGAATTTCCCGCTGGCCTTCTCCACCGCCGGCGGCGACACCGCCGCGGCCCTGGCCGCCGGTTGCCCGGTGGTCGTGAAGGGCCATTCCGCCCATCCCGGCACCGGCGAGATCGTCGCCGAGGCGGTGCATGCCGCCATCGCCAGATGCGGCATGCCCGCCGGCGTGTTCAGCCTGATCCAGGGCGGCAAGCGCGACGTCGGCCAGGCGCTGGTGCAGCATCCGAAGATCAAGGCGGTGGGCTTCACCGGTTCGCTCGCCGGGGGCCGGGCGCTGTTCGATCTTTGCGCCCAGCGGCCCGAACCGATCCCGTTCTTCGGCGAGCTGGGATCGGTCAACCCGATGTTCCTGCTGCCCGCCGCGCTGGCCGCGCGCGGGGCCGAGATCGCCAAGGGCTGGGCCGGGTCGCTGACGATGGGCGCGGGCCAGTTCTGCACCAATCCCGGCATCGCCGTGCTGATCGACAGGCCGGAGGCCGACGCCTTCATCGCCGCCGCCACCGCGGCGCTGGAACCGGTCGGCGCGCAGACGATGCTGACCGACGGGATCGCGGCGGCCTACCGCGCCGGGCGCGACCGGGTGGCCGGCACCAGGGGCGTGCAGGAGGTGCTGACCTCGATGTGCGACCGGCGCGACGCCACCCCCTATCTCTTCGCCACCACCGGCCGGGAATGGCTGGAAAACGAGGCGCTGGGCGAAGAGGTGTTCGGGCCGCTGGGCCTGATCGTGCGGGTCACCAACGCCGCCGAGATGGCGCAGATCGCGCATTCCCTGCAGGGCCAGCTGACCTGCACCCTGCATCTCGACGCCGCCGACACCGAGCTTGGCCGCAGCCTGATGCCGATCCTCGAACGCAAGGCCGGCCGGGTGCTGGCCAACGGCTTCCCGACCGGGGTCGAGGTCTGCGACGCGATGGTGCATGGCGGGCCCTATCCGGCCTCGACCAATTTCGGCGCGACCTCGGTCGGCACGCTGTCGATCCGGCGGTTCCTGCGCCCGGTGTGCTACCAGAACATGCCCGACGCGCTGTTGCCCGGCGATCTCGCCTGACGCCGGGGGCGGGCACGTGACCGGCCGGATCACCGGGCGCACCAGGATCATCGCCCATCTCGGCGTGCCGACGGAAAGCTTCCGCGCGCCGATGATCTACAACCCGTGGTTCGAGGCCGCCGGCGTCGATGTCGTCGTCGTGCCGATGGGCTGCGAGGCGGCGGATTTCCCGGTGTTCCTTGCCCATGTCGCGCGGCTTCGGAACTTCGCCGGGGCGCTGATCACGATGCCGCACAAGGTGATGGCGGCGGCGCTGGTCGATACCGCCGCGCCGGCGGTTCTGGCCTGCGGGGCCTGCAACGCGGTGCGCCAAGGCGCGGATGGCGGGCTGGTGGGCGACATGTTCGACGGCGCGGGTTTCGTGTGCGGGATGGAACGGCGGGGCCATGCCGCGAAGGGCGCCCGCGCGCTGGTCGTGGGCGCCGGCGGCGTCGGATCGGCGATCGCCGCGTCGCTGGCGCAGGCCGGCGCCGCGGCGCTGGGGCTGCACGACGTCGACACGGCGCGGGCCGAGGCGCTGGCCGACCGGCTGCGCCGGCAGTTTCCGGGCACCGAGGTCTCCACCGGTTCGAACGATCCCGCCGGCTGGCCGGTCGTGGTGAACGCCACGCCGCTGGGCATGGGCCCGCGCGATCCCCTGCCGGTCGCGACCGACCGGATCGCGCCGGGCACCTTCGTGGGCGAGGTGGTGCTGGCCGATGACACGCCGCTGCTGGCCGCCGCGCGGGCGCGCGGCTGCCCGACCCAGGCGGGCACCGAGATGCTGTTCGAACAGATCCCGGCCTATCTGGATTTCTTCGGCCTGCCCTCGACCGATGCCGACACGCTGCGCCGGCT
>Ga0180432_10002427_pt1 | contig 27921 bp, 21 predicted proteins | sample SS_ome_10_FD_132414 | JGI IMG/M metagenome (GOLD analysis project Ga0180432, IMG submission 132414) | Hypersaline lake sediment archaeal communities from the Salton Sea, California, USA - SS_1_MS_2 metaG | ecosystem: Environmental > Aquatic > Non-marine Saline and Alkaline > Hypersaline >... | reverse complement strand
CTCATGGAATGTTCCAGGATAATCAAGGCCGGAAATGGGGTGTCTTGGCTCTTCCATGGCCATATACTATATCTTGTGGTCGGTTGAGTCAAGTGCATACCCCCTTTTAATTAAAACTCTCTAAGACCCCGTATCCGTTCTCGTCATGAACAAAATTTTGCTCAATTCTTGATACGATGCCGCCCGCATTAGCTCTCATACTATGCGCAATCTTCGTTGTGGTGCTCCTTACCATTGAGAGTAAGCAGAAGTTATCAACTTCCTTCGCCCTCTGGGTGCCTACTCTATGGATGCTGATTTGCGCATCGAGGCCTGTTGCGACTTGGTTTGGGGCAGGTTCGGCACAGGGGAGCTTTGAGGAGGGGAGCCCTCTTGATCGCTTAGTGCTAACGATTTTGATCCTCCTTGCCTTATCGATCCTACTCAAACGAAACGTTGATTGGTCACGGGTTTTGAGAGACAATTCGTGGCTTATGGTGCTCTTCCTCTATCTGGGATTAAGCCTTCTTTGGTCACCGTATCCTTTTGTTTCGTTTAAAAGATGGGTCAAATTGGCGAGCGCCATTCCCCTTGCAATGGTAATCTTGACTGAGGAGTCACCGCTCGAGGCCTTTGAAAGAATTTTGAGACGATGTGCCTATGTGCTTATTCCATTTTCTTTAATACTTATTAAATACTTCCCTCATTTAGGGCGGGGGTATAGCCGTTGGAGCGGCGTTCTAATGTGGAATGGTGTAACTTTAACAAAAAATTCTCTCGGACAGCTTTGCCTAATGGCAGTGTTTATAATAGTTTGGACGTATCTTACCTCCAGGCGGGTAAAGATTGTTGAAAGAAATAGGGCGGTTGTATTAGCAGATGGGGTGGTCTTTGCTTTGGCGATTTACTTAATGGTAGCGACACCGGGTGGGGCATACAGTGCCACGGCAGTTGCAACGATGGTCGTTGTTTTCGGGTCGCTTTTCTTATTGTATAGAAGCGACGAGCAGATCGGCAGAGTTGCAAAGCTCCTTGTTTGGGGAATGAGCTTTATGTGGGTGGCAATGACCTCAATGCAGTCATTTGTAACAAGCGCAGTATCTATACTTGGCCGCGACGAAACGCTTACAGGGCGGACCGATATCTGGGAGTGGGTTTTGGCAGATGCATGGATGAAGCCTATTTTTGGGACAGGGTTTGGAGCTTACTTTGCTACTGATAACGAATTTACGAGGACATTTGGATATTATACTGCCCATAACGGCTTACTCGATGTCTTTGTGGAAACCGGCCTTGTAGGGATAATAGTGTTGGTTTGGTTTTTGTGGGGGTTTTACAAAGAAACGCTGTACCACCTGAAGGGGAATATGAAGTTGGGGATATTCGGGGTTGTAGTTTTGATCATTATACTCCTGAGCAATTTCACAGAAAGTATTTTTCTTAAATCGTCGTCATATATATGGAACATTATGGTTTTTGTGAGTATAATCATGTCTTCGCCAGATGCTGATGAAGGACATCAGTGTTGTAAGTAAGAATGTTCGGAGCAACATATGGTAGTTGACAATATCTCGTCAGAAATCTGACAAAGAATATCGACAAGGGGATATCATGATTCTAAGATCTCTAAAGGATGGGCGATGGCGTTCACAGAAGTGTATACAAATTTATACGGGATTAGGGGTGAACTGGAGCGGGAAAAAGTCACATGGTTGTAATCGCCTGGTTTACTACAACTATTCAGGCGGCAATACATGAATACATGGCACGGCCATTGCATGCCTTACCTGACATTTGAACACGAAACATTGCACTCATAAATTGTGTGATGATGCAAGTGCCAAAGGAAAGATACTTGTGGGGGGTATAAGACATGAAGAGCCCATTTACTATCAATGTAGTCTTATTCATGCTTTCTATTTTGTTTGCGGTAAACGCAAATGCAGGGACTTACTGGGTACATCCCAGCGGATCAGCAGCTTGGAACAATTGCCTTAGTGAAACTGATCCAGGTGCGGGAAATTATTGCTCACTTGGGAGTGCTAATTCCAACGCAACGGCTGGCGATACAATCATTTTGAAGAGTGGGGAGTACAGCACTACAATTGCTCCAGGAGGATCTGGAAGCAATATTAATCAGCGTATTATATACCAGAAGGCGCCGGGGGAAGAGGAGCCTTTGTTTAATAATTTGAACACTCCGATTGACCTCGGTAATAGAAGTTGGATAAAAGTTGATGGGGTTAATATACAAAATGCTCAAGGCTATTCTGCATCCTTGCAGAATTACAGCAGCTATAATGAGATCACAAATTGTAAGTTCTCGGATAGCGCAAACTTTATGATCCGGGGAATGTGTTCAGGTGGAGGCTTTACTTGCAATGCCAAACATAATTGGGTGCATAATAACCTATTTGAAAACATGGCTGGAAGCTCGTCAGCTTGCGGCGAAGGCGGAGACGCGTTAAGGCTTGGCGGGCCATGGGTTGATAACGGAGAGGATGACTATAACACTATAGAAGATAATACATTTATCGGCGGCGGTCATGGCCTGATAGATTCGTATGGCTTCCACTACGCAGTCATAAGAAACAATGTTGGGCGGAATAATCCGTGGAATCCTGACCCAGGATCAGGGCCCTGCGGAGGCAGAACTCCAGTATATACCAACACAGACTGGAATAACAAATGGGGGCATCGTGGCTTCCAGATTGGTTTCACATATGCTGGGGATAGAAGTTATTCTCTTGTTGAAGGGAACCGGCTTGGGTATCAAAGCACCAATGCAGGGAACATGGGGGATTCAAACCTGTCGATCGCTGGCAGAGGTATGCTTGTACGCTATAATTCGTCGTTTGGTGCAATGCGCATGGGAATGTACTTTAAATATGTGAATTATGCTAATAATAGTCTCGGTGGCTCTGACAGTAGAGTATATAATAATACAGTGTGGAATTCTGGCTATGGCTATGAGGGTTCAGGCATAGCCCCCACAAGGAGAGTCGCTGTAACCTATGATGAGTACGCTGATGCACATACTGAAAATCATGTGCGAAATAACATCTTCTATTTAGGGCAGGATGGAACATTCGATAAGTCTATGACCAGCCTGTTTTACTTTGATAACAATTGGTGTACGTCTTCTGGGGATGGTTGTACTAAATACGGTAATCCATTATTTAATGACGCTGTGCAAACAGATATATACATCTCTGCTTATGCTGAAGCTATGGCGACAAGGCCTGACTTGCGTTTACAGGCAACGTCCCCAGCAATAGATGGCGGTATACACTTGACAACCACAACAAATGCCGGAAATAACGTGACAAACTTGTCCGTTTCTGACGCCCTGTTCTTTCAGGACGGATCTTGGGGGTCAGACCTTGCTAGAGGTGACACCCTCTTCCCTGATTGGATAGCAATAGGCACAGTGTCAAACGTGGTGCAGATCAGTTCTATCAATTACTCAACCAATACAATAACCTTGGCATCTCCAATGAATTGGGGCAGTGGCGACCGTGTATGGCTCTACAAGAAATCAGACGGTAAGCGAGTCCTGTACGGGTCTGCGCCGGATTATGGCGCATATCCGTACGTGTCAATCTCTCCGCCTGGAAGGTTGAAAATTATCAGACCGTAGAAGAGACAAGAGGTACGTGGCAAGCAATCAGTGGTCCAAGGGTGCGCTCAACTTGCATTACTAAGTTTAATCCGAGTCCGTGTTCGAATTGACACCGTCTCGTTTGGCAGGTGAGCTAAAAACGAGCCCATATAGGGAAATCTCGACCCGTTATCAAGGAGACACTATCCTGTTGGTTAGCATCGGACACTTGGCCTTCAGGTAAAAACAGACTTAAGTTGTGAATCCTGGCCTGCCCTTGCCCTTTTTCTCTTAATACCGAATGATAATGTGATAACCCGGAATGGCGTCCAAATCTATCAATAAGTCACCTCGATAATACTCCTTCCCTTGCTTCGTAAACTTTATCATCTGGATAAACGCTTGTTCCCAGACAACGCATGAGGTGGATTTCTGTTAGATCCCAAAACCACACTGTCACAATGTACAAATGTACAAGAGTAAGCACGATATGACAAAGCGGCATATAACGATCTGCATATGCACCTACAAAAGGGCGAGATTACTAAATGAACTACTGGCGAAAGTCGGCAACCAGATAACGAAAAACCCTTTCGAATACTCAGTGGTAGTTGTTGACAACGATGAATGTGAGTCTGCTCGGAATGTAGTCGAGCGGCATGCGCAATGGGCAAAAAGCGAGATAAAGTATTTCGTGGAAACTCGGCAAAATATATCTTTGGCACGGAATAAGGCAATATCTAAGGCAAAAGGCGAACTCATTGCCATGATCGATGATGACGAAGTGCCTCGTGAAGATTGGGTGCTCAATCTTTACCAAGGGCTAACGCGTTATAATTGCGATGGTATCCTTGGGCCTGTTTTACCTTGCTACGAGAAAGAACCACCAAAGTGGGTCCTTAAGGGTCGCTTTTTCGACAGGCCTAGTCCCAAGAGTGGGGAAGTATTGGGATGGCAGAATACAAGAACAGGAAATGCGTTGCTGAAAAAGCAGATTTTTAGTGAAGCAGGGAACTGGTTTAATCCCGAGTTGGGAAGTGGAGGCGAAGACAGGGACTTTTTCAGAAGAAAGATCCAAGAGAGGTATGTCTTCGCTTGGTGCCGAGAAGCCCCAGTGTTCGAAAAAATACCTGCTACAAGGTGGAAAAGAAAAGTTTTAATAAAAAGAGCGCTTTTAAGAGGAAAGATGGCTTTAATTGCCACGGATTCAAAACGAACAACCATTTTGAGATCCGTGGTGATTATTCCTATTTATACCACCTGTCTCCCAGTACTGTCTATTCTTGGCCACCATTTGTTTATGCAATACTTAGTGAAGACCTGCGACCATGTTGGAAAGGTATTTGCGTTTCTGGGGATTAACGTAGTCAGGGAGAAATATGTGACTGGAAAATGATAATCGGGGAAATGGGTGGAGTCTGACTTTTAGGAAAAACCGCTACAACAATTCACGAGAAGACCCGCTTCCCTTGGTGGGGCTTCGCGGCTGTCTCTAAAATGTGAACGTGCCACCTTTTCTTGTTTCCATCCACAAGAGAATTGTATATCCGGAGTACCGTGGACTATTTCAATACTTACAACCTGAAAGGTGCCCTGAAAAAGCGCGCGATCCGCGGTGGGGGGGTCACGGTTCTCTCACAGGCGGGAAGGTTTTGCGTTCAGACAATCACTGTAATCATATTGGCGCGACTTCTAGGACCCGAGGAATTTGGACTGGTAGCAATGGTTATGGCTTTAGGGGGATTTCTAACGATATTCATTGATATTGGGCTCACAGACGCAATCATACAGAACCCCGAAATAAGCCAAGAGCAAGTCAGCACGCTGTTCTGGATAAACATAGGGATAACTGTTATCGTTGTTCTGATAGTTGTAGCTTTTTCTCCGCTTCTCGCCTGGTTCTATTCTGAAAGACGTTTGGTCAATATTACAATACTGTGGTCGACGTATCTGATTTTCGGAGCTTTGTCAACGCAGAGTATCGCATTGCTTAAGAGAAGAATGCTCTTTGCTCAAAACTCGGCCAATGAAATCACTGCTGCAGTTGTTAGCGGGCTAGTAGCGATTTATTGCGCTGCTACCGGCTGCTCCTATTGGGCGTTGGTGTTTCGGGAGATCTCATTTGCGTTTTGCCGGTCACTTGGGGCATGGATCCTCTGCCGATGGCGACCGGGGCTTCCTTCTTTAACGGGCAATATAAGAGGTTTGCTTTTATTCGGTCGAAATGCAACGGGATCGTTCATTGTTGGCTATTTTGCGAGGAATCTGGATAAGGTTCTTGTAGGGTGGCGTTATGGCGCAGACCAATTGGGATACTACCACAGAGCCTACTATTTGTTTGTTTTACCTACCACCCAGTTGACAGAAGCTCTCAAAAATGTCGCGACCTCTACACTGAGTAAATTGCGCTCCGAACCTCGTAGGTACATCAGCTATTACATCAAGGGTTTATATGTGATAAGTTTTGTAGGGATGCCAATCAGTTTTTTCTTCATGGTAGCAAGCGAAGACTTGATACTGGTTTTATTTGGCCCCCAGTGGGAGGAGTCAGTTGGGATATTTCGCACTCTGGCTGCGGGCACGGGGGTGTGGCTCGTTTATTCTACAAAATACTGGCTTCATGCTTCGCTTGGGAGATCGGATAGATTAATCAAGTGGGCTTTTGTAGATTTCCTTGTGATTGCAGCCGGGGTGGTTATTGGACTGCGTTTTGGGCCGCAGGGTGTCGCTCTTGCTTACACATGTGCGCTTTATCTACTAACAGGTTTTGGGCTAAAATATGCTGGCGAACCCATAGGACTAAAACTAGTAAGTGTCGTTAGTGCGGTGTGGAAATATTTCGGAGCGGCGTTATTGGCCGCTCTCGTATGCTGGTGGTTGTTTGGAGTCTGGGGATCTGAAATGTCGCGGTTGGGCAGACTGAGTTTGTGCTTCATTGTATATAGCTCGAGCTATATCATCTTCGTGTTAAGTCTCCACAGAAGCTTTTCGCCGATCAAAGATATGGTAGCGGTGATCAAGGAAATATTTCCCAAGTCAAACAACGCAACCTTGGACCTTTGAAGAAGAAAACAGAGTAAGTTCTCCTTGATAGAAATACGAAGTCGTGAGAGCGTTGGCGGTTTCAGTTTAAAAATGATTAGGTGGGAAAAAGCATTTAAGGTCCTTCACGGTTTTGCGTGGGCCATACCAGATATAGTGGTATCCAGCGAGGCTCCAGGTTTTATGAAGAGGCAGGGGCGCCCGTAAGAAAGTGTGCGAGGTCGCGAGACCATTATCTTGTAACCTGAAAGGAGGTTATCATATCAATTGCCCTTTTGGATATGTAGGCAGAGAGCGGGTTCGTGTGCTAACACACGGGCTGAACATGCCCCGACACGGTGCCGAGACGGCCCGCAGAACAAGCGGGTCTTACCCAGTCAGGGGTGCCGGCCAAAACCGCAGGCCGCAGCATAAAGCGAGTGGGCTAGTTTTTCACAACCACATGATGCAGTGCGATCTATTTGGTATTGGTAAGGGGGGGAGCTGAGGATTGTGAGGGTACAGGCTGGAGGGTAAATGAAGCTTAATAAACGAGGCGATTTTGGCATGGGCATGTTTATTGGGTTGTTGGCTTTGTATGTGACTTTCCAAATGACGTTTATCAATGTAGATACTCCTTCCTCTCTGACCTATGGGGCGGGGACGTATTGCGACGAGGGGTACAAAACGCTGTCGGCGCGCAACATGGTGCTTTTCGGGGAGACCCACTGGACCGAACTTGATGAGTACGCGGGCTGGGTGAAGGGGAGCCCGGTTACCGTATATTTTAACTACGTCATGTTTGAAATCTTTGGTGTTTCTCTTGCGACTGCAAGAGCGGGAAATGTCCTCTTTGCGGTGGGCTGCCTCATTGTCTTTTACCTCATTCTTAAAAAAATATACGACCGAAAGCATGCATTGCTGGGGGTGGTATTACTGGGGGTGAACCAGGTCTTTTTCTTCTACAGCCGCATAGCGCTATTCGAATTCAAAATGATGTTTTTTGTTTTGCTAGGCTTATATGTGATGCTTTTTGTCCGGGAGCACCAGTTTTTTATCATACCCATGATTGGGAGCTGGATTGCCGCCTATTACAGTAAGGCTTCGGTGGAAATGTTCTACATCACCCTGGTAGTCTATTTTTCTCTTATGTACAAAAATGGCGCAGGCTTGAATCTGATGCTCAAGAAGAGAAATCTTTGGATTCTTGCCTTTTTACTGATTATTGGCCTTGGCGTTTTGCAGTTTTTTTTTGTTTTTCAGAGGGAAGCCTACGACAGCGTCAGCTTGTTTGGGCGTGGTTACAGGAGTCCCGCAGGTGCGGCGGTATTTTGGGTAGGGCAAGAGTTTTTCACCAAGAACGCTGTCTTAATATTTCTCGGGGTCATTTACGCAGGGTATGTCATCGTCCAGTTAATGGAACAAAAGGGTTACAACAAATACGATGTGCTGTTTCTGGTTTGGTTCGTGCTAGGAACCGGCATGTTTGCTCTCGTATCGTTCGTCCAACTGGGCTACTACATATACGTGATATTTCCTCTGATCGCGCTTGCGGTTCGGGGTATATTGTTATTCGGACCAATAATGAAAACTCTGTTTGAAGAGGGGTATGCAGGGTTGAAATTTGTCGTTGTCCTTCTTGCAGTTTATTTGCTGATTGTGCACACCTCCTTTCTATCTTTTTGGCCTATCAGAAGTGAATATGGGTGGGAGGCGCAAGCGGTCAAATATTTTGGACTAATGTCAACCGTAATTGTTTGTTTTGTAACTGTTGGGTTTGTTGTTCTAAGGCGAAACGAAAAGTATGTTTCGGGGGTTTTCAAATTGTCAAAAAGAAAATACGTATCTGTTTTTGTAACTCTGATTCTACTGTCTAATCTGGTGCCGATAGCGAGCTGGGCTGTGCGGCCGAAATATGAGTTGAAGGAAATCTCGCAGAAACTTGATGGATTCAAAGATGGGTCGATTTTCATAGGGGATTGGGCGCCTCAACTTGTGATTGATACACCCCACAGGGTTCTGTATACAATGACTAGCAAGGACCTCAAAGCAAGCAGGAATTTCCACAATTTAGGCGAAATTAAACCTGATTATTTGGTTATTGTGGATCGACTTAATGACCACATGCTGGAGCATTTTAGAATGGAATACCCTGGTGTTTCAGCTACTAGTCCGCATTCGTCGTATACCTATGCAGGGAAAAAGATCTTGCTGTATGAATTGGATTTTAATGCACTTGAAGCAAATTATATCGTTGAAAAGATGGGTAGATCGAAGCAATGATACATGAGGCATCGAAAGATCAATGTCCGGAGCCGACTCGAGAAAGTAAGGAATATTTTTGCAGGAGTAGCAGGCAGAAGAGATGTCAGTAGATTTGACAATAGCTGTACCTCTATACAATGAAGAGGAATCAGTGGAAAAATTGGTGAGCCGGGTTCTACAGGTGTGTGAGCACCTGGATGTCTCTTATGAAATTCTTCTCGTTGATGATGGATCTAGGGATAAAACGTGGGAAATCGTCGAAGGATTGTCACGGAGGGTTCCGGAGCTGAGGGGGGTCAAATTCCGGAGGAATTACGGTCAAACAAGTGCCATGGTAGCGGCGTTTGATCATGCTAAAGGCGAAGTCATTATAACAATGGACGGGGATCTCCAGAATGACCCGGCAGATATACCGAGGCTATTAGAGAAAATCGAGAAAGGCTTCGATATTGTAAGCGGCTGGCGAAGGGATCGTAAAGATCACTTTGCAAGGGTTGTATTGTCTAAGATCGCCAATTCCATAATCTCGTTGACCACTGGAGTTAAGTTACATGATTACGGTTGCTCTTTAAAAGCTTACCGTGCTAAATGCATAAAGTCACTCAGTGCCTATGGCGAAATGCATCGGTTTTTCCCCGCCTTAGCCAGTATGACTGGCGCACTGGTCACAGAGGTACCGGTGAGGCACCATCCTCGGAAATACGGTGTTTCCAAATACGGCTTCAATCGCATCTTTAAGGTATTCAGCGATATGTTCGCAATGAACCTGATCATCCGGTTTTCTTCAAACCCGTTGAAAGGCTTTGTGCTCTGTACTGTTCCTTTTCTGCTCTTGATCTTGTTTTTTGGTGGTTTAGGCGCCTTAGCACTAGCTTTGCAATGGACAGCCGGGAAGGCACTTTTCTTTATGATGTCCGCAGCACTCAGCGCAATGGCGGTTATTCACCTAGCAATACTTGGCGTAATAGGTGAGCTTGTGGTAGGAACCAGCGACCTGTCACACACCGAACTGCCTGAGATCGCAAAGAGAAACATCCCCATTAATGGTGAAGAATCAGCGGCAAAGGGAAGCAAGCAAAGGGCAAAGCAGAAAAAGGTAAGCATAGGTTAGAGGAGCGGCCTATTCCAGCCTTTTGCACTATGCGACACTTTAACTTCACAAAGACCTGAAATTTGGTAAATGGCCACAAGAAAAGCCATGAAATATTCTGTGATAATATTGCTTGAAGAGCACGAAGAGGACTTCCCCAAGTACGTTCAGAATCTTTATAATCTGTTTGCGAGTAGGGACGAATCCTTTGAAATACTTATTATGGCGAATGGAATCGGAGGTTTTCTTCGGAATGTTCTGGCTCAACTAAACAGCTTGAATGACAAACTGAAAGCCTTTGAATTCAGTGCAAAAACTTCTGAGGCCGTATGTCTTAGAACGGCACTCAAAGAGAGCAATGGTCAAATCGTCGTAGCATGCGGATCCTTTGAGCAGATAACAAAAGATTCTTTTGTGCATTTGCTCGAATCCTTGGATGAAAAAACTGATTTCATCAGCCCTTGGAGACACCAGAGGGTCGACTCCCGCCTTAGACGCTTCCGGTCAAAAGCATTCAACGCCCTGGTAAGGAAGATAACCAAGACAGACCTGCATGACCTTAACTGCAGGGTCAAGATATTTCGCAGGGAGGTCTTGGAAGAGACCGAACTCTATGGCAACATGTACCGATATCTGCCGATTCTGGCAGCACATAAAGGTTTTAAGATAAAGGAAGTCAGATGCGAGCACTCTCAGGAACATGGTGGCAAATCAGGCGTTGCTAATATACCCGAATACTTCGCGAGAATAATTGATATTCTCACCCTTTACTTCAATACGCGATTCACAAAAAAGCCGTTGCGCTTTTTTAGCACCATCGGCCTGGGCTTCATACTAGCGGGCTTTTTCATTACGTTTTACGTTTTTCTACAAAGGTTCTTTGTGGGTCATCCTATTGGTGACCGACCAATACTCTTACTCGCTATTCTACTTATGGTGCTGGGAGTCCAGGCAGCAAGTGTCGGGCTGCTTGGTGAGATCATCGTGTTCACGCACGGACGAAAGAAAAAAGAATACACCATAGAGAAGACAATTTAGAAAACGCAAAGAGCAGAGAGCATGGGGCATAGGGTTTGGTTGTGGGGGATGCAAATCCCGAATTCATGAGAAAAAGCAATAAGAACCGATTCTTTCTCAAATATTAGCTACTGACTGCTATCTCCTGACTTTTAAGATGATCCGGCGAAGGTTTATATGATACTTGTAGATGCCCACGTTCACATCTATGACTGCTTTGATTTGCGGATTTTTTTTAATTCAGCCCTCGCAAATTTCAAATCAGAGGCTTCGCGCCATGGAAAAGGCGATGCTTTTAATGGTATTTTACTCCTGACCGAGTCTACGACTTACAACTGGTTTCAATATCTTGCCGGTTGTGCCATGCAGGGGAAGAATATCCAGAACACTCAGGTGGAGCCTTGGAGCTTGCATTTCACAAGTGAGACTTGTTCTTTATGGGCAGAAAGCTATCTTGGTGAAGGACTACACATAATTGCCGGTCGTCAGATAACGACCTTGGAGCATCTTGAGGTACTGGCACTACTAACGCCTAAGCAGTTTGCGGATTTCCAGCCCCTACGACAGGTTATCCAGGCCGTTAAGGCAGCGGGGGCTGTGCCGGTTGTGCCATGGGGATTTGGAAAATGGACCGGCACAAGAGGCAAAATCCTGGCAGAAAAAATGGCAAACTCGAGTAACTGTAACTTTTTCCTTGGAGACAATAGCGGGCGGGCCTCTTTTCTGCCCTACCCTGCCCTATTCAAAATGGCCGAAAAGAAAGCAATTCGAATCCTGCCGGGCAGCGATCCTCTTCCGTTTGCTTCTGAATCTGGGCGCGTCGGCAGGTTTGGATTTTTGCTTGACGTTGATATGAATCCGGACAGGCCGGCACAGAGCATTAAAAGCATTCTTATGGATTCAGATCAAGCCGTCAGACCATACGGACAGCTCGAAACGCCTTTTTGCTTTGTTCGCAATCAGCTCATTATGCAGTTGCGGAAAAGGCTGCGCCCGAGAAGAGTTGACAAACAATGAAAGCTCTCGTGATTGCTCCTCAGCCCTTCTATTCGCCGCGGGGGACACCATTCAGTGTTTATTACCGAACGCTGGTCACAGCGGAACTGGGGGTGAACATCGATTTGCTGACCTATGGAGAGGGTGCTGACGTGGATATCCCGGGAGTCCGGATGATTCGCATTCCTCGATTTAGAGTCCTGGGTGCCGTGAAAATCGGGCCCTCCTTGCTTAAGCTTTTTCTGGATGTGTTCTTGGTGTTCCGGACGATCGCGTTGCTTGCGAAGAATCGTTATGATTTTGTTCATGCTCATGAGGAAGCCGTATTTTTTTGCAGGTTCCTGAAGTCCCTGTTCGGCTTCAAGCTGGTGTACGACATGCACTCAAGCCTGCCCCAGCAACTGACGAATTTCCAATTTACCCGTTCGAGGGTGCTCATCGGCCTGTTCAAAAAACTCGAAGATTCGTGCCTTAAGGCGGCAAATGCAGTGATTACGATTTGCCCTGATTTGGCGGATTACGTCACCCATCTTCTACCGAAAAATGAAAAGCACATCTTGATTGAGAACTCGATTTTCGATCCCGTTCGGATTGCGTCAAAGGGAAAGGCAACAGAAGCAAAAGAAGTGGAGGAGGCGATTGACGAAAAAACTGATGACTTGCTCCGGGGAAAGCGCTTGGTTGTCTATGCCGGTACGCTTGAACCGTATCAAGGAATCGATATTCTGGTGAAAGCTTTCAGCTATGTCAAACGGAGACAATCCGATGCCATGCTTCTCATCGTTGGCGGCACGGAAGACCAGGTCGCCCATTACTGTGCTCTTGCCAGAAGTCTTGACATTGAAAAAGGGTGCGTATTTACCGGCCGAGTGCCCCAGTCGACCGCAAAGCACTACACCCGGCTTGCCTCAGTCCTGGTTTCGCCGCGGAGTGAAGGGACGAATACGCCGCTCAAGATCTATGAGCAGCTCGCGAGCGGCATTCCGCTTGTTGCAACCCGTATTTATTCACACACCCAGGTCCTGGACGACCAGGTAGCCTTCCTCGTGGATCCGGAGCCGGAAGACATGACGCGGGGCATATTGGCTGCACTCGAATCCGGGGATAAAGCACGACAGGTTGCAGGGAATGCTGTGATGCTTTACAGGGAAAAGTATTCCCGGCCCGTATATATCGGCAAAATGAAACATCTTTTGGGGTTATTGTCCTGATGTGTGGGATTACAGGCATCGCCGTGTTCAAAGATATGCCGTCACCTACCTTTGATCAGGTGAAGCGCATGTGCGATACTCTCGTTCACCGTGGGCCGGACGATGAGGGTATTGACATCAGGGAAAAGGTCGGCATGGGGATGCGTCGCCTTTCCATCATTGACCTTGCCGGCGGCAGCCAGCCGATCTTCAATGAGAATCGTGCAATCCGGACGGTGTTCAACGGGGAGATATACAATTTCAAGGATCTGCGTCGGGAACTTGAGTCCAAAGGTCACACTTTCAGGACCAAATCCGACACGGAAGTGATCGTCCATGCTTATGAACAATATGGCAGAGATTTCCCGAAGTACCTTAACGGGATGTTCGCCATCGCTCTTCATGATTCGGCCAATCGCAGGCTTTTTTTGGTCAGGGACCACATCGGAATTAAACCACTTTACTATGCTTTTACGGATAAGTATATCGTCTGGGGATCGGAAATAAAGGCTTTGTTGGCCGGCAACATGGTGCAAAGGGAGCTTGACATTGACGCCCTAGGTCAGTTTCTTGCATGGGAGTATATCCCGGCAAAAGGAACGCTCCTCCGGGGTGTGAACAAACTCGAGCCTGCGCAGATGATCGAGATTAATCTGGATTGTCCTGTCTGTGATCCTGTAAGTTATTGGGACGTGCCCCACGGCCTCGCCCAAGCTCCTCTGTCGGATAAGGACTGGGAGGATGCGGTCGACCACAAGCTCAGGGAATCCGTTCAGAGGCAACTTGTGAGTGACGTGCCGTTGGGGGTGTTCCTCTCAGGCGGCGTGGACTCCTCCCTCGTCGTTGCTTCCATGGGAGATGCGAGAGCATTCAGTATGGGGTTTGATGATTTCACGTACAATGAGTTGCCTTATGCTCGCAGGGTTGCGGCGCACCTGGGTGTCGACCATGTAGAGGATATTCTCAAGCCTGACATCCTGGAATTGTTTGGCCGGCTGATGTATCACATGGATGATCCCATCGGGGACTTCTCAATCTTTCCCACGTACCTGGTTTCTCGTCACACGAGAAAGCACGTGAAAGTGGCATTGAGCGGCGACGGCGGAGACGAACTTTTCGGTGGGTATGAAACCTATGTGGCTCAGGCCATGGGGGACCGGTACAAAAGAGTTCCAGCGTTCCTTAGAAAGGGCCTCCTTGAGCCGCTTATCCAATCTATTAGACCTCAGCCCGCGAAAAAGGGTCTCGTGAACAAAGCCAAGCGGTTTATCGAGGGACTGGAGCACCCATCGCAACTCGGCCATGCCCGATGGCGCGTTTTCGGAGGGGAGATGTTTCGATCTCAAGTGTTCACCGAAGATGCCTATGCCCGTCTCGTGACTCCCGTTGGCGCCCACATCACGCATCTCTTTGCTCGGTCCGACGATCGCACGCCCCTGAACAGGAGTTTGTACGTGGACCTCAAGAGCTACCTGGTCGACAATTGCCTCGTCAAAGTTGATCGCATGTCCATGGCCACATCGCTTGAAGCGAGAGTCCCTTTGCTTGATAAGGAATTCGTGGAACTGGCTTTTCAGGTTCCTGATCACTTGAAGCTCGCAAAGGGGCAAACGAAGGTCCTCCTGAAAAAGGTGGCCGTAAAGCATGTTCCCCGGGACTGCGTGTACCGCCCAAAGGAAGGCTTCAGCATTCCTATAAAGAACTGGCTGGGATCAGAACTTCGCCCCCTCATGGAGGAGCTTTTAGACAAGCGAGCGATACAGGAGCAAGGCCTATTTCAATCCTCAACCATTGAGAAACTCAAGAAAGAGCATCTGTTGGGCGTCGCCAATCACAGCCATGTTTTGTGGACTGCAATGGTGTTCCAGGCCTGGCGAAAACAGTGGCTTGAGGGGAATCCTCGGCCGGAAGACTATATTCCGAACACCCTATTGTCCTTTAGAAATCACTAGAGGCTATCTCCTTTGCGCTGTGCTCCATAGCTCATCATGGGAAAAATCACAAGAGACCCTTTAGGCGCCGAAAACAAGAGATACGACCTGATTGTCATAGGCGGCGGCATCTATGGCATCATGCTCACTTTTGAAGCCTCTAAGAGAGGGTTAAGCTCTCTTCTTTTAGAACGAGCTGATTTTGGTGGAGCAACCACCTTCAATTGCCTTCGTATCCTTCATGGTGGGTTCCGCTATCTCCAAACAATGGACATCCATCGGCTCCGCGAATCAGTAGCAGAGCGTCGTTGGTTTATGGGGACCTTTCCTGAGCTTGTCAAACCTTTGCCTTGCCTGATGCCTCTTTATGGGAATGGACTGCGTCGTCCCCTTATTTTGCAGATTGCCACATGGATCAATGACGCTCTATCATACAAACGTAATGAGGGTGTTTTGCTGGACAAAAAACTTCCAGATAGCCAGGTTATTAATGCTGAACAGACAAAACGAATTTCACCATCTATTGATCTGCAAGGCTTGCAAGGCGGCCTCATTTGGTACGATGCTTACATGCCAGACTCTCAATTCATTGTTATGGAATTATTACGTTGGTCTTGTGAAAACGGGGGTACTGCTCTCAATTATGTTGAAGCCCATCAGTTGTTGAAAACTAAGACATCTGTCAAGGGTGTTATTGCTACAAATCTAGAAGATGGTAAAACCCACGAATACAAAGCAAGTGTTGTTGTGAATGCCGCAGGACCTTGGTGCCGTGATCTGGCAGCCTGTTTTGACAGAGATGAACCCAATCTCTTTAAAGGTTTAATAGCGTGGAATGTACTTCTGAATAGAGACGCTCTTTCCTCTCACGCTCTAGCTGTTGCACCGAAAAAACCAAGAGCACAGACGTATTTCCTTTTGCCATGGAAGGGGAAACTCCTTGCTGGCACTGGTCAGGCTACTTGGTTTGAAAGTGCAGAAAAGCCCATGCCAAAAGCTGAAATGCTTCAAGAATTTCTTGATGATCTGAACCTTGCTCTCCCCTCACTTAAGCTGAATCACAGGGACATTCTTTATGTCTTTGCAGGGCTTCTGCCGGCAACTAAATTTGGCAGTTCTGACCTAGCGGTTCGTGAAGTCATTCTCAATCATGCACACCATGGTGGGCCTCGAGGGTTTTATAGCATATCAGGAGTGAAATTCACGACCGCTCGTCTCGTTGCAGAGAAAACACTAAAACGGATTTTTCCTGAAAGACAAGTTACGGAGCAGACGTTACATAAACATCTAAGCCCGCTACGAGATACAATGGAAAGATGCGGAATTTTCGATTTTGACTGGTTTCCTCCTCCAGAAGATGAAAAATGGAAGGAAGGGCTCCGTTTACTTATTCAAGAGGAAGCAGTTGAACATTTGGACGATTTGATTTATCGTCGGACTTCCCTTTGGCAAAATCCAGAAATAGCCCTTGAGGTGGCTCGTGATATTTGCCAGGTCTTAAAATGGGATCAGTCGCGATGCCGGCATGAAATGGCCAGACTGGAAGCGTTGCTGAGCAGAAATGAGCTATGAAAGCTGTCTTATGTCCATAAAATCGTCTTGAAATAGCTGATTCTGCCTAACACCATACGGTAATGAAAAAGCTAACTGGTCATCTTGCAAGTGTATTGCTGCTGTGTGGAGTCCTAGCTACCGCAACGATTTCATTCCATTTTCTTGATCCAGTCGGTTTTAGAAGATACGTTTTCCAGCCAATTCGCGAGATTGCCTATTTTCAAAAAGAATTAGGGGTATTAGCAGCATGGAACGCGATTGAGAAAGTATCCGTCACTTCGCCCGCCCAGGCAATTATCCTTAGTAGCGAAGGATTGAGAATTGTGGCGGATCTTTGGGTGCCCGCCGGACAGGGTCCAGCAGGTGCGATACTAATGCTGCACGGGAGTTCACCCTATGGAAGAAAAGCTGGTTTGATTCGGTATATGGCGTTTCGGTTCTGGGATGCGGGTTGGATTGTCCTTGCTCCTGATGCGCGTGGCTTTGGCGAGACAGATAATCCAGAGGACATTGCCAATCCGGTATCTTGGAACTCAGAAGGTGACGTGAAAAGATGCCTAAATTATCTGGCACAGCATTCACGGACGGACCATGATCGTATTTATGTTATAGGGCATTCGATGGGAGCTGCTCACGCGCTTGGTGGCGCCCTTGGCGACCCCAGAGTAGACGGTGTTGTACTCATTGGCCCCCCGCGTTATCCGGAGGGCACTAAAACAGCTTACTCTATTTGGGAGTTAGCTCGATTCTCAGCTGACAGGCACTTACAGCGACCTATCGCTCAAGAAGTAATGAAAGCCAGAGTTCTTGAATATCTGACACAGCTGGATAAAAACCTCATTAAAAACAAGGAGCACATTCCGACCCTTCTGATCGACGGAGAGCTTGAAGGCCAGGTAAATTTGACTTATCTTGCTGGGATTGCGAGAAAAATTAGCCCGCCTATTATTTACCAGACTTTGCCTGATACAGGGCATTATTGCGGAGTCCGTAATTTATTTGGTTCAAACGTTATCTACTACCGGCCTGAGCTTTTCAACCCTTTCATGCATATCGTTTTGGATTTTTTCCGAAAAATAGAGGGCGGCACAATACGACGTCAAAAAGATGTTCACACGAGGGAGGACTCATGACTTCAGATAAAGAAAACACGCCGTGGCAGCTCCGTATGTTTCGAAAAACACTTAAGAAAAAACAGAGACTTAAAGCTCTAAAATTACATATTGGGCATCTTTCGGATGAAAATCAAAGCTTGTTGGTCACTTGCGGTGATAATAACGGTGCCATGAATTATTATTTGAGAGAAATCGGGGGACAATGGTCTTGGGCAGACCTAGAGGTTAAGAGTACTAAAGAAATGTCTGAACTATTGAGCGACCCGGTTCTTCATGTATCAGAAGACCATTTACCCTATCCTGAAAACCAATTTGACTGTGTAGTCTCAATTGATGTCCACGAGCACCTGGAAGATCCGAATCGTTTTACAAAAGAGCTGTGGCGAGTAGCAAAACGAGGCGGGAAGGTGATCGTGACTGTACCTAATGGAGATGAAACAAAATTGGCTACAAGGATTAAGAATTTTATTGGTATGACGAAAGAAAAATATGGACATGTAAGAGAAGGCTATGACATTCCTGACCTTAAGAAGCTTTTAAGCGAAAATGGTGTTCGGCCTTATGCAGCCAGTAGCTTTTCAAAAATCTTTACCGAACTATTAGAGCTTTCTATTAATTTTCTCTATGTAAATATTCTATCCAAAAAAAGTGTAGCCAAGGTAGAAACAGGAACAATCGCGCCAGCCACGCAGAATCAATTGAAGTCCGTCGAAAAGACATATAAGCTTTACTCGCTCGTATATCCATTTTTCTGGATGATTTCAAGACTGGACCTCCTCCTCTTTGGTTCGAATGGCTACGTCGTTATGGTTGCAGGGAGAAAGGAGTAAGATATTCAAATGAAGAAGATTCTGGTTACAGGTGCTGGAGGATTTATTGGCTTTAACTTGTGCAACCATCTCGCAAGAGAGGGTTATCGCGTGATCGGAGTTGACCTCCACTATCCGGAGGAAGTATCCAGACAGCATCATCCGAGATTCCAGGCTCAGGTGGGCGATTTCAGAAACCACAGCCTTATGAAAGGATGCCTCTCAGGGGTGGATACCGTTTTCCATTTGGCAGCCATCCATCTTCAAATCAGCTCGGATCAGAGCGCGTATTGGGATATCAATGTCCATAGCCTTGGGAGCTTGTTGGATCTGGCAGCGCAGAATCAGGTTAGACGGTTTGTTCACGTGAGCTCGGCAGGCGTTTATGGCAATCTGGAACAGCTTCCTGCAGATGAAGAGACCCCCTGCAGGCCCCAATCCATTTATGGCGAAACCAAGCTGGCCGGGGAGGACAAGGTCCGTGAATTCAGCGAAGAGAGTGGTTTTCCGGTAGTCATAATTCGGCCAGCCTGGGTTTATGGTCCTTACTGCCCGAGGACGCTGAAAATCTATAAAACCTTACGGAAGGGTCGATTTGTTATGATTGGCGACGGAGAAAATCTGCGCCACCCGCTTTACATTGCGGATATGATAGAAGCCTTTTGCCTTGCCATGAAGGTCGACACAGCGGTCGGGGAATTGTTTGTAGTTGGGGGACAAGAGGCAATCACTACAAACGAGTTGTTGAAGGCTTTTTGCAGAGTCATGAATTTCACCCCACCAAAAATCCACATTCCTTACTGGCTTGGCGCGGCCATGGCGTGGGCAGCCGAATCAGTGTTTGGTCTGGCAAAAATCGAGCCTCCTTTGTCGAGAAGAACTTTAGAGTTTTTTGACACCAACAACGCATTTAACATCACTAAGGCAAGGAGACTTTTAGGGTTTGACCCAAAGTTTACCTTTGAGAACGGCCTTAAGGATTCTACTGATTGGCTCGAACGAAATACCAAATAGCATTACTTGAACCGAGGCATTTATGTGTGGAATTTGTGGAAAAGTGAGCGACCGCCCAATCAACACCGAGCAAATTTATCGGATGGCGAATACAATAGCCCATCGCGGGCCAGATGACGAAGGCTTTTACTTCAATACTAACATCGGACTAGGACACCGTCGTCTGAGCATCATAGATTTGAAAACTGGACGGCAGCCTATAAGCAATGAAGACAAAACAATCTGGATCATTTGTAATGGGGAAATCTATAATTACAAGACCCTTAGAAAAGACCTTGAAGAGAAAGGGCACATCTTTAGAACCGACACAGATATAGAAGTCGTTGTGCATCTGTATGAGGAATGGGGGGAGCTCTGTGTTGAGAAACTCGGTGGGATGTTTGCATTTGCCATTTGGGATGAGAAAGAGAAACGCCTTTTTATGGCAAGAGACAGGATAGGCCAGAAGCCACTTTTTTACGCCAAAAATGGGCGTGACTTTTTATTTGCCTCGGAAGTTAAGGCGATTTTGGCTGAAGGGAGCATTGACAGAGAAATCGATATTGAAGCGATCCATCATTACCTTTCATTACGATTTATACCTTCACCCCAGACTATGTTTCGGAAAATAAGAAAACTCCCACCAGGTCATTTTTTAATCTATCAGAACGGTTATGTGAAAATTTCTCGTTATTGGGATTTGTACTTTCAAAATAAACTCAATCTATCTGAAGAGGAATTTGTCCAATGCCTGGGCGAGAGGCTCACAGAGACTGTCGAATCCCACCTTGTAAGTGACGTTCCGGTCGGGGCATTTCTGAGCGGCGGGATGGACACAAGCATGATTGTGGCAATTATGGGGCAGGTTTCCCCACACCCTTTCAAGACGTTTTCAATCGGGGTCAAGGAACAGGATTTTAATGAACTGCCCTATGCCCGAATGGTCGCACGTCAGTACCACACGGAACACATAGAGCGAGTTGTTGAGGCTGATCTGATAAGATTGATTCCAAAGATGGTCTGGCACCTCGATGAACCCTCCGATCCCATTGCTGCATGCCTATTTCATGCCGCAAAATTGGCATCCGAACATGTTAAGGTGGTCCTAGGGGGAGATGGAGGCGATGAACTCTTTGCCGGATTCGACCGCTACATGGGGGTTGGGCTTATTGACTATTATAATTTCATCCCCACCCTTATTAGAAATAAACTGCTTGAACCCATCACCGAGCTCATTCCTGACAGTTTTACCTATAAGAGCATAGCGCAAAAACTGAGGTGGATTAATCAACTATCAAAGTTTCGGAATGGTGAAAGATACGCTGAGGCAACCGCTTTTTTTAGATTTAACCATGATGAAAAGCAACTATTGTTTAATGGTTCGCTTTGGAAAGAGCTGAAGGATATTGAATCAAGCGATATTATAGTTGAGCAGTACAATAAACCCAACGCGGATGACCCGATAGACAAGATGTTGTACGCGGACTTTATGACGCGTTTGTCTGAGCACACCCTGATGCTGACAGATCGAATGAATATGGCATATGGGTTGGAAGCTCGATCGCCCTATCTCGATCACCCTCTGGTAGAGCTGCTCGCGGCTTTTCCAAGCAGCATGAAAATCAGGGGTAGATCGTTGAAATATGTGCTGAGAGAGCTCGCAAGGGCCTATCTCCATCCAGAAATTGTGAAAAGGGGGAAACAGGGCTTTATGTTCCCTGTTGCTTACTGGTTCAAAAATGAGTTGTATCAATTTATCAGGGACTTTCTCATGGAATCCAAATTACTCGAAACTGGCTTGTTCACAAGAGACAGAGTGTTGGGATTGATTCAAGATCACCGAGCCAACAAGGTTGATAATCATGTAAGAATCTGGATGCTCTTGAATCTGGAGATCTGGTATCGAATATACATTTTGAAAACGGAAATAGAATGGATTGAGCAAGAGATTGCTGAGAGTTTGAGGGTATCTGTATAATCCCCTATGGCGCACGTGGAGAAGAGAGGTAGTATGCATAAAACGCTAGTAGATGAGCTAACCAAAGACGGGGTCTCTGTTTCCGGAAAATATCAAGACATTTACGTAGGCACGAGGTCCATCTCAACTCTTATTAAGTATGAGTTATTGACCTCCTTTATTTCCCCAATCCCTGGAGCCATCGGTTTCTTCTTAAGGACGCTATTCTATAAGAAGCTATTTGCCAAAATAGGTGATGGTACAGTAATTGGCCCCTATATTACCTTGAGATGCCCCAGCAGGATATCCTTGGGTAACAAAGTTTTCCTAGACGATAATGTTACCCTGGACGCAAAAGGGGAAGAATCTCGTATTATAGTAGGTGATTCGATATTAATCGCTAAGAACTCTAGTCTTTCTTGCGCGTCTTCTCAAATCCATCTTGGGGATAGTGTTTCAGTGGGCACTAATTGTTACATAAGAGCAAGTGGTGGCCCGGTTAATCTTGGATCATATATCACTATTGGTGGACATACCGTGATTATTTCGGGTAATCCGGATTACAAGAGACTTGATATTCCGATGATGAAGCAGCAAGGAAGCTCAAATGGGATTACTATTGGTGACGACGTATGGCTAGGCGTAGGTGTGCGGGTGATCGACGGCGTCACAATTGGCGACGGATGTGTTGTCGGAGCCGGTGCCGTTGTGACCGACAGCATTCCGGAATACTCGATCGCAGCAGGTGTTCCGGCCCGGGTTATCAAAAACCGAAAGTCACTCTGAACATGGCCTTGAATCCGGTCAACTCGAAAAAGCCAGTTTTTGCTTGGAGATTGAATGATGTGCGGAATTTGTGGATTTAACTGGCGCGACGAGCAGCTGATGGAGAGGATGAAAGATGCCATCAGGCATCGTGGGCCGGATGACCATGGCTCTTATTTTGCGGAGGGGGTGTCCCTGGGGCACCGCCGGCTCAGCATCATTGATCTCAGCGCAAAGGGCCGACAGCCAATGTCGAATGAAACCGGTACGGTTTGGGTGGTTTGCAACGGCGAAATATACAATTATCGTGATCTGAGGAAACTTCTGGAGGGAAAGGGCCACGTCTTTTGCAGCAACAGCGATACAGAAGTGATCGTCTATGCCTATGAGGAATTTGGGGCCGATTTTTTAAACAGATTGATCGGGATGTTCGGTTTGGGGGTTTACGATACTTCGAATCGCCGTTTCATGCTGGCACGTGACAGATTGAGTATCAAACCGATCTATTACTATTATAAGAACGGCAGGTTTTTGTTCGCATTGGAGATGAAATCGATCCTATGCGAGGGCGGTCTTTCGAAGAAGATCAATCCCCAGGCCCTGTTAGATCTGGTAGGGTATGAATTCGTTCCGGCTCCAAATACCTTATTCAAAGATATTCATAAACTGACTCCGGGTTGCCTGCTGGTAATCGAGGATGGCGGAGAACCCAAAATTTTGCGATATTGGGATCTTGAAGAGAAAGAAATCCATGCGTCGGGAGAAGCGTTTCTGGATCTGCTCGGCCGCGTGTGTGCCCAACATCTGATGAGCGAGGTTCCTCTTGGCGCATTCCTGTCCGGGGGGATAGACTCCAGCACCGTCGTGCACTTGTTGACCCCGGCGATCGATACCCGGCTCAAAACGTTTTCCCTCGGCTACCAAGAGTCGTCGTACAGTGAATTTGAATTCGCAAAGCGGGTCAGCGATCATTACCGCACGGAGCAGCATGAGCTCATCATCCGTCCGGTGGACCTTGAGGTGATCAAGCAGTCCATCTGGCATCTGGACGAGCCCAATACCGATCCTTTTAACCTGCCGTTCATGCTGATTTGCGAACAGGCCGGCAAGCATGTCAAGGTATGCCTCAGCGGAGACGGTAGAGATGAGATCCTCATGGGCTATGATCGATTCCGCGCGAGCAAGGCATCTTACATTATGGACCAGGTTCCGATTCCGTTTCGGCGGACAGTTTACCGGGCGATCATTTACCTGCTTCCGGATGACAACCAGAAAAAAGGGTTTCGCAATATCCTGAAGCGTTTCCTTCAGGGGCCGGTCATGCCGCCCGAGGGAGAGCACATTCGCTGGCAGTATTTTCTGGATCCCGGCTGGCATGAAAAGCTTTTCGAAACGGATTTTCTGTCTCAAGTGGATACCGATCCGTTTTGTCCGATCCGGATGTTGGCTAAAGATGCGCCGTCGGACAGAGGCCGACGGGAGCAGTTCTTCGAGCTGCAAACCATTCTGCCGGACAGCGTCCTGATGAAAGTCGACAAGATGTCGATGGCCTTCGGGCTAGAGATCAGACCGCCCTTTCTGGACCATCGGGTCGTGGAAGTCTGCTATTCGTTGCCTACAGCCATGAAACTTCGAGGCTTCAAAACCAAATGGCTCCTCAAGCATTCATTACAAGACCTCCTACCTCCGGGCATTGCGCATCGCAAGAAGCAGGGCTTTAGTTTTCCGATGAAAAACTGGATGCTTGGCAAACTTAAAGACTTGTTCTGGAGCGAGCTCTCCGGATCGTCCTTTCTGGCAGAGTACTTCAATATGCAATATCTTTTCAGGATTTGGCAGGAGCACCAGCGCAAGGAACACAACGACAGCCATGTGCTGTGGAACCTGGTGAATCTCAGCCTGTGGGCCAAGCTGTTTTTGACGGATCAACCTGCGCTGGATTGAATTTTATATGCAGGAAACGTACATCCTAACTGTCAATTTAAGTCGACCGACGAGCAAAAAGCGTAGAAGCTCAAAATTGATCGAGCTTGGTGAATGAAAAAAAAGGGGATACCTGTCTTTTGGCTTAAAGCGATTGTGAGTGGAGCGTTGGTTTTCTGGCTCTTCAGGAGTCTAGTCGACATTCGGCCACTATTAAACGTTCTAGCTGGTGCAGATATCAAGTTGGTTGGGTTAGCTTTTTCTTTAAGGTTTGTGGGGGTATATATAAGTTCGGCCAGATGGAAAAAACTTCTAGACACCCAGGAGATACGTATCCGCTTGTTTACATTGTACGACAGCTACCTAGTTGCTTCCTTTTTTAACCTCTTTATGCCCACAAGGATAGGTGGTGACGTTGTTCGAATAAGCGACCTTCGTCGAGTGAGTAAATCACTGTCGAAAAGCGCTTCAACTATTTTCGCAGAAAGATTTTTTGGGATCTTGGTGCTTTTGGTTTCGACACTGGCGGCATCTCTCATACAGGTTCGTCTAGCAAAGGAACTTCCACCTGTCTGGATCGGAATTGGCCTTGGTCTAACGGGGTTGGGAGTTCTTCTTCTGGTACTCTACACGAGAATTTTGGAATTTTGTCTTAGGCTGTTGCCGTTCGCGGTGATTCGCAACAAAATGTTGCCGTCATGGCAGACATTCCGCCAAAGTGCGTTGTTTTTACTATTGAAAAAAGAGTCTTCCAAATGGGGTTTATGGTATTCGCTTCTTCTGCAAGTCAACGTGGTGCTGCACTTCTGGCTCCTCGGCAAATCACTGGGCTTCAATATATCCTTGGTCAATTATTTCATTTTGGTCCCGATTCAGCTTTTTGTTTTGATGCTACCCAGCATCAATGGAATCGGGTTGCGCGAAGTCAGCAGCATTTTATTGTTCGGTTGGTATGGGGTTCGCGCGACAGAAGCTGTGGCCTTCGGTATGCTGGACCTGGTGACGATGATGATCTTCGGCTTAGTGGGCTGGTTTCGTTTCCTGACTCGAGCTTCCATCTCGGCGGTCGAAACGGGCGAAGCGAAGTCGACGTGCCCATCAAGGGTTCTTAAGACTGAAAGTTGAACTTGCTTGCTCTGATCGGCAAAAGGTGCATTGTTGGCATATGATGTGCCAAGAAGTTTAGGCAAGCGGTAGCATTGAATCTGTTAAATGTGGATATTGAGGCGATCGATAATCGTAAGGAGCGGGGAAGTGCTCCATACTTGGGGCGATGTGAGCAGCTGTTGTCGCGGACGATTTTAAACATAATGAAAGACAATAAAGACTCAGAATACTTAGAATACTTTAACGTTGTCATTAAATTGTGTAGCGAAGAAGGAATGCCCTGAAAAGGGCGCAGAGAGAATGCAGGAGGTTGCTTCTTGGCTTGAGTTGTGTTCTTAGATTATGTCTGCGCATGATAGGTTTACGGGGATGGGAAGACAATTATGAATTTTCATAATTCTCTTGATACCCATAAGCCCCTCACCGCGCACTCTCCCCCAATCGTGGTAGAGAAGGTTGGGGTGAGGGGGAGCGCGCTATAAATACTATTTCGAGACGAGCAATAAAATCAAACCGCTCAAGGAGACCGCGTCGCAGTTGAGAGAAATCGAGTTCCAGCCCAATTTTGGGTAAACCGTTGCCGTGGCAAAGGAATTGAACATGAGCGCGATGAAATCATCGTGACTATTGGAGATTTAGTTAATTGATAAGGTGAGTAAAAAATGATTAGGCCCTAACACTCTGGCATTTGGAAATGAAACAGTCAGCGCGATATCAAAATGATAAAAACGGTGTAGTTTTTTGTAAACGAGGCTTGATCACGTTCAGCAAGTATTATTTCATATCAATAAAATGGACAAAGCACAAGTTGGCATGTAATATGCAAAAGAATTGTTAAAAGGTTTGTGTAGCGGTAATTTAGAGGTGGCTATTTTGAGTTCGCAGAAATCGATTTTACTTGCATATATTTTTATTTGTTTTGTTGTTTTAGCTTTGACTGGTGGTAGCGCCGAGGGAGCCACTGTGGGAAAATGGCGTAGGCATGCGGTATCTATGCAAAACAATACCTACTCTGGAAACCCTTTTGAGCTACAAGTCGATGCTACATTTACCCACCTTGAAAGCGGCATTAATCTGAGACTCCCCGGCTATTATGCTGGTAATAATACCTGGAAGATTGGGTTTATGCCTACGATGATTGGCGAGTGGAGCTTCGTAACGTTTTCCGCAGATCCCGATCTGAATGGAATATCAGGTTCCATAACCTGCGTTGCTTTTGAGCTGCCAGGAATGCTTAAAGCGGATAATGCGAACCCTAGCAAATGGAAATTTACTGATGGGCCATATGTGATCCCAATGGCTTTTCGAGTCGAGTTCTTTTTTGAACAAGCTTCAGTTGAAGAATTTACCAGCGCTGCCAATTTTCTCAAAGACTCGGTGAAAGGGCAGATGTTTGAAACACGCCTCCTTGATGAAGCTGGCTGGTACGCTGGAAGACACGACTATATTTTTGAAGGAAATTGGCAGAATCACAACTTTGATCTTGCTGTATGGGATCGAATGGAAGAACGAATGGAGATTCTTACCGAACGCGGCTTGGGCGCACATGTTATGTTCTATTCCGACGATGCTGGGCAACCAGGATGGGGAGGGCAATCGAAGACAGAAGCACTTGTAATACGCTATGTAGTTGCACGGTTGGCTGGTTATCCCATTGTTTTCTTCAACAGCGGTATTGATATAGCCGAATACCGCAGTCAGAGCGATATCAATTGGTTTGGCTCTCAGATCCGCTCGCTTGATCCTTACAGACACCCTGTTTCCAGTCGGTACGGTGGGGGATCTGGAGATTACGTCATGTCTGGTCAAACGTTTGATAGCCGTGGTTATAACACGGCAGAAATCGATCAAATGACGGGCTATTTCCAAATCTCAAGTGTGCCTGTCAGTATGGACGATGCCTGGGGTGAAAACCGAGGGAGTCATCCTAGCAAGGATCATACGGAGCACGATATTCGCCGTGCCTTCTGGAAGTGCCTCATGGCTGGCGGCGTTGGAGGTCTGGTTCGAGGTGGAGGAGCTGGCCTACCTGATGATGGTTATTTCAGCATTAGGACTATTGAAAGCGATCTTGAATCCGAACAGTGGCTCAAACTTATCAATCCATTTATTCAGACTAAGCTGGGTGACACGTTCGGCACGATGATTCCCACGGGATCGCTGGTTTCAAATGCTTACTGCATTGCGGATCCTGATAGGACAAAGCTGTTGTATTTCACAGTTGGTGAGCACGACACATATGACGCAAACAACGGTGGAGCCATTAGTCTCAAACTTTCTGATTTGACCGGTGACTACAGTGCCGATTGGTTCAACCCAAGGATTGGGTCTGAAACAAACGCCGGCATATACTCTGGCAGCAGCGACCACACTGTGACTCCGCCAAGCAGTGACGACTGGGTCCTCTTGCTCACGCGTCAGACAGACATCCCTCCTGCAGCACCTACTAATTTGAGAATAATTGACGCGCAATAGGAGGAAGGGAGGAAGGGACATCCTATATCGCCCCTGTCAAGAGAAAAAGTGAATAATTAATAACTCTCGTAATATCAATAAGATATAAAATATCACTTAATTTGAATAGACCACTGCTCTCCCCACGTATGGG
>Ga0180432_10002426_pt1 | contig 27928 bp, 12 predicted proteins | sample SS_ome_10_FD_132414 | JGI IMG/M metagenome (GOLD analysis project Ga0180432, IMG submission 132414) | Hypersaline lake sediment archaeal communities from the Salton Sea, California, USA - SS_1_MS_2 metaG | ecosystem: Environmental > Aquatic > Non-marine Saline and Alkaline > Hypersaline >... | reverse complement strand
TGCCGCCGATCTCGGTGAAGCCGTAGCGGCGGGAGTAGTCGTAGTGCATCTTGCCGCAGAGGAAGGACTCGTAACCGGCCGCGTTCAGGATGCGCGGCAGCGACGGGTAGTCGGCGCTCGGCAGCCAGGACTGGTTGCCCCAGGCGCCCACGCGCGAGGGGTACTTGCCGGCGGTGAGCGAGAGCCGGGAGGGCACGCACAGCGGCGAGTTGCAGTAGCAGTTGTCGAAGATAACGCCGTGTTGGGCCAGCGCGTCGAGGTTGGGGGTCTGGGCGATGGCGTTGCCGGCGGCGCCGAGGACGCCGGCGTTGTGCTCGTCGGTCATGATCAGGAGGATGTTCGGCGTGCTCGACGAATTGCCCCGGGCCCGACCCGAGATGAACAGCCCCGGCGCGAGCGCCGCGAGGGCCGCAGTGGCCGCCGTAGAGCGCAAGAAGTCGCGCCGGCTCATCTTGTTGTGTGCCGCCATGCCAATACCCCCTACTGAATCCCATGCTCGGCATCACGTGGCCCACGGCCAGCCACCCGCGAGCGTGTGGGCAGGACAGTTCCGGCGAGCGGAGAAGAAGTAGAATCTGCCCGCGAAACGTGACCCCGGGAACACCGATACCGTCCCGAATATAGCAGCAGAACCGGCGATTGTCAAGCTGCTTTCTTGCGTCCGGTCAGCCAAATGGGCGTTCTCCGGTCTGCTTGGGGCCGCTTTGGGGCGCTTGTGGGGTGGGGACTTCAACCAGGGCTGTAGCGAAGGCGCCAGGTGTGCGTATCGTGCCGCTATCGTGCTTGGGAGTCATCAACGTTGCCCCGGCTCGTAGCGGGGTCGGGTGGTGTTGGCTTTCGAAGGCCTGCACGCGGTGGCGCGGCGCCCGAGAGGTCCCACGCAGCAAGGAGGAAGGGCTGCGCTAGCCCGCATTTCTCACGGCGCGCAGGGCGCGGAAAGAATCGGGACAGGTACCTATTTCTTCTGTGGGTAGTGAACACGTTTGACCCACCCTGGCGCAGAAAAATAGGTGCCTGCCCTATCTTACGCAGCAGCGAGGAAGGGCCGGGCTAGGGCTTGCCGACGGTGGCGGCGCCGATTTCGACGGCCCTGTCGCGGTGAGGCAGCTTCGTTTGTGGCTTGAGGCGCGTGTCGGCGTTCCACCACGCGACGGCCCCGAGCCGGAGCGTCACCTGGCCGGGAGGGCAGTCGGCCGGCACGGTGAAGGTGTGCTCATCGAGGACGAGGCAACGGGGGACGGTCGCGCGGGGCGCAAGGGGGAACGTGGCGTTGTGGTCGGCCTGGAAGCGGACCACGTCGCCGCTGACGAAGTGGACGAACACCGGCAGGTAATCGTATGGAATCTCGCCCTCGAGCTGCCAGACGAGGCGGAGCGTGGCCGTCCGTCCGGGCACGAGCGGCCCGGGGTCCAGCGTGTATCCGACGAGGGAGATCCCGTACGGGAAACGGCAGCGCGCCGGGATTGCGGGCGTGAGCGTCTCGAGCACTTGAGCTGCCGCCTCATCGTGGGGCGCGAGTTTTTCGAGGTTGGCACGGATGCCCTCGTAGGTCTCGAATGACTGCGTAAAGCGCGCCCTCGCCTCGTTGGGCCTGCCGGTGGCTTCGAGCCGCATGCCCTGCTCGTGATACCAGGCGGCGGTGACGATGCGGGCGGTGCGCGCGAGGGTGAAGCCGTTCCACCTCAGGCCCGGAAACGACTCGTATTCTTTCGGCGCCTCCGTGATGATGGTGGCGGTGTAGTTCGCCGAGGTGTGGGTTTTCGTTTTCACGTCGCCGAGGGTGGCGTCCAGCAGGAGCTTGTGCGCCTGCCCGGCATGGGCGTTCTCGACGACGATGGCCACGCCCCGTCGTACCGGCACGACGCGGGAGACGTGCGAGGCCCGGTGACGGTATGAGTAATAGGGCAGGACGGCCGGGCGCGCGCGCGGTGCGGCCCCGATCCTGGCGCTGAGCCACGGGTCGCACAGGGCGAACTCGACGCCGGATGCCTGAAGGGTGTGCGTGATCTCGGCGGCTTCTTCCTCGTCGGGGCGAGGCCGTTGGCCGGCGGCCTGGTAGAAGTACGCCTCGCGGATGCGCCAGGTGTCTATGTGCGCCGCCGGACGGCCGAGGTCCTCGAGCCTGAGGTAGCGGACGGGCTCGGAGGAGAAGCGGCACTCCATGGCGGTATATCGGCCGCGATGGAAGAGGCGATTGCCGTAGATGCAGGTGGCGGCCTCGCGTCGGGCGATGCTCTGGACTTCGTCCCACGTCGAGCCGTCGAGCGAGCCGGAGATCGTGGTGCCGGCGGGGTAGTCCCATTCCTGCGGCGCCAGGAAGCGCGCGCCGGCCAGGCGAATGGGCCCGCCGAAATCGAGCACGAGCGCGGCGTCTGCGTCGTAGGGCGCCCCCACGAGCGTGTCGTCGTCCTGATCTATGAGCGCCTGTGCGGCCGTCTGGTTCCCGTCCGCATTGACGAGCGTTGCGGAGACGGGCTCGACGAGGCGGAGGTGTTCGGTGGGCAGCTCGAGGTGGTGGAACACGCGCCACTGCCCGGTCGAGAACGTCTCGAAGCGGGTGACGCCAAGGGTTGCCAGCGTGTCCTCGAAGATCGTGGCGATCGGCTGCGGCCTGCAGAAACCGGCGTCGTCGTCGGCGATGGCGGCGGCGACGTAGGGGTAGTAGCGCTCGCCCCACGGCGAGGCAAACACGACGCACTCGCGGGCTATCCACGTGAAGGCGTGCGCGTCGGAGGTATCGTACATGACGTGGCGGAGGCCGGCCGCCTCGGCGCCTTCGACGAGCGCGGTGCGCGCTGCGCGGTGCCGGGCGACGGTGCGCCCCGCCTCGCCGCGGCCCGCCGCGAGGCAGGCGACGATGTTGTTGGCGGCGACGATGGCCGCGAGCGCTGCTACCGTCCATGAGATCCATGGGCGCCGGAGCGCGAGGGGGAACGCGAACGACCCGGCGATCAACAGGTAGAACATGAGGAAGTATCGTGGGCCGTACGCGGCGGCGAGCGGGTGCGTCAGGAAGAACGGCAGGTAGATGAGGGCTAAGGCGACCGGCACAAGCGCAGCGCGGACGAGATGCGGTTTTCGCCTCGCCAGGCCGACGACAAGGCCGGCGAGCAGGACGATGAGCAGGAGGATGTACGGCGCGGCAAGGAGCCACTGGAGTGGGCGCGGCAGCGCGGTGTTCACCTGAAAGAGGTCCGGGACGTAGCGGCTGAAGACGAGGTCCGTGACCTGCGGCACGTACGAGAGCCTCGACGGGCGGAAGCCGAACATCGCTCTGAGGCCGTACCGGCACGCGGTGATGATGACCGGGCTGAGGGTGACAAGAAAAAGCAGGAATCCCCCCGCGAGCGCAACAACGCGCGGGCGCCTGAACCGCGACCGGATCACGTGCGCTGCGAGCAGGCCGAATCCGACGATGAGGTACGGCACGCACAGCGGGTTTGTCCAGATCGAGAGGCCGGCGAGGGCGCCCATGCCGAGCAGACAGCCCCGCTCGGCCCGCGGTGAGGTGTTTGGGTCGTTGAGCCGGACGCCGAGGTAGAGGATCAGCGTGCCGTAGGCGAAGGTGCAGACGTAGCCGGTACGCATGACGGACGTTCGTATGAGCGACGGCACGGCGAATGCGACGATCGCGGCGGCGGCCAGCCCCGCCCATTGTCCCACAAGGCGGCGGAACAGCAGGTACAGGGCGAACGGCCAGAGCAACGAGAGCAGCGCCATGCCGAGCGAGTAGGCGAAATCCGACGGGCCGAGGAGTGCGAAGAAGCCGGCGCAGACGTAGGGGTCGATTCCGCCCATGTAGTGCTGGCCGTAGAAGTAGAGGGGGAAGTCCCGGGCCTGCGAGATGTGCAGGGCCATGAGCGGCGGGGTGTTCTGGTCGCCCACGAGCGTGACGGCGCGGCGCGCGAAGTCGAGCCGGAGCGCGAGGCCGCCGAGGAGCAGCGCAATCAGCACGACGGTCGGAAGAAGCCGTTGAGCGTTGCCCCATCTCATTTGAGTAGTGTCTTGAGTGCCTCGAATACCATGTCCGCGTAGGTGTGATTGCCCCGGGGGCTCAGGTGCAGGTTGTCGTCGGGGTGTTCGGCGAGGAACGCGTCGAGGTCAACCTTGCGCTTTCGCATCATGGCGGGCAGGTCAATCATGGGCGCGTCGAGTTCGGCGGCCACCCGGCGGATGGCGGGATTGTAGGGCGCGAAGTTGGTGTTGTACGACTTGCCGTTGCCGCCTTTCATGTTCATTGTGCCGATCGTGTGGTTGACGATGAACACGCACGTGCCTTTGCGTGCGCGAACGGCGCGGTGGAGCTCGCGCAGGTTGGCTTTGAACTCGTCGAGGCCGACGCGCGATTTCTTCGACCAGTTGAACACGTTGCCGTCGTTGAGGCCGAACTCGAGGAGCACGACGGCCGGCAGAAGGGGCACAACGTCGTCGGCGAAGCGGTCGAGGGCCTGCGCGGTCGTATTGCCGCCGATGCCGCGGTTATGGACGCCGAAGGCGCCCGGTTTCCACTCGTTGAGTTTTGCGTGCAGGATGGTCGGCCAGCGGTCGCCTTCGGCGTAGCCGCCGGCATGCGTGATGGAGTCTCCGAAGCAGACGATGTTCATCGGTGGCATTCCTCTGTCGGTGCCGCTCCGACGGGGTCCTATTTGACCGGCACGTTCACGAGTCGTTTCCCGGTCCGGTCGACGACGACGAGCGTGTTGCGTTTTTCGTCGAACGCGAGGCCGTAGGGCTTGCCGAGGTCTTTGCTGTACGATCCCGCCGGCTTGAGGGTCTCGCCCACAATGCGATACGAGAGGACCCGGCCGGGGGCCTGGGCGTCGGCGCCCTCAGCGCCCCCGGCGCCCTCAGCACCCCCGGTGCCCTCGTCGGAGACGTAGAGGTACTCGTCCGTGGCGATCACGTAGACGGGCCGTGGGACTTCGAGCGGCGTGCCGGCCGTGAACGAGGTGCCGTCGAACTTGACGATCGCGACCCGGCCGGCCTCGGGGTCGGCGACGGCGTACGTCGTGCCGCCGGCGATCTCGGCGACCTTGGTGGGGGCCTTGAGGCCGATGTCGGCGCCGGCCACGGCGAGGACCGTGTCCATCTTCTCGTCGAGGATCTGGATCCGGCCGTTGCCGGTGTCGCAGACCCAGACGCGGCCCTTGGAGTCCACGGTGATGCCGGTGGGGCCGTTGAATTCCATCTCGTTTTCCTGACCGTCGCCGAAGGTGCCGACGGTCCGCTTGCCGAAGAAGAAGCCTTTGCTGTCGAAGATGCGGATGGGGGCCCGGTTGCTCGTCGTGACGAGCAGGTTGCCGTCCTTGGTCCGGGCGACGTCGCCGGGGCCGCCGAGGCCCATGTGGAACGTGCCGAAGATGCCGATGGTGGAGTTGTCGGGCCGGAACATGAGCGGCATCGAGTGGCGCGAATCGCGCACGATGCGCCGGCCGTCGGGGTCGAGCGTGATGCCTATCGGGTTGGCCAGGTTGAGGACGCGCTGCTCGGCCGACGGCGTGCTGCGCCGGCCGTTGAAGTTGGCGACGACCATGAACCGGCCGTTGCCGCGGAGCCGGGTCGGTTTGAACGCGGGCTCGGTGAGCGCTTCGGCCTCCTCGACGACGGCCCAGCGCGGCGGGACGTTCACGCGCTGATAGACCGTGTACGTTTCACCCGGGTTAATGGGCTGCCAGACGAGCTTGACGCGGCCGTCGTCGTCGAGCACCTGTTTCACGTCGAGGCGCTTGCCCGCCTTGGGGCCGGGGATGAGGGTTTCCAGGTCGAAGACGACCTCTTCGGTCTGGCCGCGCCAGTAGGCGAGGTTCACGTTGGCGATCTCGAGCCAGACGTAGTCGGTCGTGTTGCGGGCGATGGCTTCGATGAAGAACACGCCGTTCGTGCCGACGACGTTGATCTGGCCGAAGGGGTTGGGCTTGACCTCGAAGCCGCGGTCTGTTTTGAAGTGCAGGCACTCGCGGTTCGGCAGCTCGAAGACGCCGTGGGTGTCGGTCGTGCCCTCGAACACGACGGTGCCGTCCACGTACCGGCCCTTGTGCTGGTAGAAGGTGAGCTTCGCGTTCGGCACCGGGTCGCCGCGCCAGTCGAGGATGCGCACCTTGATCGTCTCGGGCAGCGACCAGAGGTAGTCGCCGAAGTAGCCGCGCCGGCGGCCGAGCTGCATGTTGAGCGCGAGCGCGGAGTGCTCGCTGAAGTGCACGTCGCCGTGGCCGCGCATCATGCCGACCTGGCCGCTGAAGTGCGAGAGCAGCACGGGGTCGCCGTTGGCGTCCACGACGCGGTTGCCGCCGTCGCCGCCTTCGGTGTCGAAGCAGTAGATGTCAATGAGGCCGAGCTGGTGGCCGAGCTCGTGCGGCAGGCCCCAGTCCTGGCTCGTGGCGTACGAGTACTTGCGTTCGGGCTGGTCGCGGCGGACGTACCCGGTGAAGCCCCAGGCGCTGTCCCAGCCGTTTGGCAGCTTGATGGCGTGGATGCGGTCGCGCAGCTCGCCCTCTTTCTGCACGAGGATGACGTCCCAGCGCACCTCTTCGAGGATGCCGTTGGGGGTGAGCGGGTGGACGCTCATCTTGAATTTGCGGTGCATCTGCTCGCGGTGGTACTTGAGGATGTCGTCGAAGTTGTAGCTCTTCCAGTGGTTCTCGACTTCGGCGAGCGTGTTGTAGGTGTAGGCGTCGGTCATCATGATGAACGAGCAGGCGTCGGTGGCGTCCACGACGGAGTTGTTGATTTCGCAGATTTCGGTGATCCGGTCGTTGCCGTCGAGGTCGAGGCGGACGTAGTGGCGCCCGCTCTGCCACGTCCATTTCATTTCGAGGAAGCAATACGTGCCCTCGACGCGCTTGGCGAGCTTGAACGGCAGGGTGCCGATCATCACTTCCTCCCACTCGTCGGTCATGAGCGCCGGGCCGTCGAGCGAGTCGTGCTTCAGGTTTCGCGTGACGGGGCGGCCGTCAATGTACCAGGTGTAATCGAACTCGCCCGTCGGCTTCGGGCCGTGGTTGCAGACCAGCGCGCGGAAGGTGACCTCCTCGCCTTCGTCGGGCCAGCGCTTGATTGTCGCTGCTTGCTCGGGCGTGATCGGCTCGCCCGTCTCGGGGTCGGCGACGAGCGGCATCGCCTCGCCGTGGCTGCCCTCGACACGCTGGTACTTGAGCACGTAGGCCGGGTACCTCGGCGTCCGGCTGATGTAGCAGACGTTCAGGTCGGGCAGGTCGGGCTTGGTGGTTGTCTGCGCGGGCGTCTCAGCGGCGCCGGCGAAGCACACGACGGCCAGCAGCAGCAGGAGACATGACGGGGTAGACTTCATCTTCATGACCGGGTTCCTCATTGTCTGTGTCCTTCAACAGATGATCCAGTTGCAGGGAGTCAGCACGTTCTCTGCAAGAGGAGACGCAGCTTAGCACAAGGGGCCGTTCCCGGCAACGCGGGCGTTTGCGGATCCGGGCGCTGCGCTTGGGGTAACTGCTACGAGTGTCCCGCGAACTGCTCGACGAGAGTTCCCTTCTGCAGCGCAGGCTGCTGGGCTTCGAAGCTGGGTCTCCTGGAGCGGTAGATGATACCGATGGGGATCTCGCCGCCCCACTGGAAGGCGAGCTCGAGGGCGGCGGCACGGTTGGTGGGGTCGTGGGATTCGGGGACGGGCCGGACGCGCTCGCGGTACCACTTGAACGTGTTGCGGCGGTTGAACGAGATGCAGGGCTGGAGGATGTCGAGCAGGGCGAAGCCGCCGGTGTGCTCGAGGGCGGCGAGCATCATCGCGTGCAGGTGGGCGGCGTCGCCGGAGAAGGAACGGGCGACGAATGAGGCGTCCTCGACGATGGCGACGGCGAGGGGGTTGAACGGGTGGCTCGTGACGCCGTGGGTCTGGACCTTCGTGACGAAGCCGGGGTCGGAGGTGGGCGAGGCCTGGCCCTTGGTGAGGCCGTAGACCTGGTTGTTGTGGACGAAGGCCTTGACGCCGATGTTGCGGCGGACGGCGTGGATGAAGTGGTTGGCGCCCTCGCCGTACATGTCGCCGTCGCCGCTGGTGACGATGACCTCGAGCGCGTGGTTGGCGATCTTGATGCCGGTGGCGTGGCAGAGCGCGCGGCCGTGCAGGCCGTTGAAGACGTTGGCCTGCGCGTAGTGTGGCAGCTTGGCCGCCTGGCCGATGCCGCTGACGAGGACGAGGCGGTGGCGGTCGAGGCCGGCGGTCTCGATTGCGTTGTCGAGCGTCTTGAGGATGGGGAAGTTGCCGCATCCCGGGCACCATGAGGTGTGGTTCGTGCCTGCCGACTGCGTCATTGCGCTACCCTCGTGGCGATGTCCCCGGCCATGAACGGCCGGCCGTCGTATCGGAGCATCAGTTCGCACGTGTCGAGCGCGCCGGTCTGGCGGAGCAACGAGGCGAACTGGCCGGACGCGTTCCCCTCGATGCACGTGATCGCGCGGGCGCCGACGGACCCGATCGTGCGGCGTACGGCCGCAGCGTCGAGCGGCCACACCTGCGCGAAGTGGAGCATGGCAAAGGATGCGCTGGCAAAGGATGCACCGGCAGCGGACGCGCCGCCGGCGTTGAGCGTGTCAACGGCCTCGCGGCACGGGCCGTAGGTCGAGCCCCAGCAGATGAGCAGGTGGTCGGCTTTGTGCGGGCCGTAGAGCTCGGGCGGCAGCGCGTCGGCCGTGAGCCCCGCGCCCTTCGCCGTTCGCTTGTCCTGCATGCGGACGGTCATCTGCGCGTCCTCGGTAATGTGGCCGTCCTCGCTGTGGACGTGCGAGTCGGCGACGACGAAGGCGGACGAGCCCGGCAGGGCGCGCGGCGAGACGCCGTCCTCCGTGAGGGCGTATGAGAGGTAGCCTTCGGGCGGGCCGTCAACGATGTGCCTGTTGATGGGGCGCAGCGTCTCGTCGAGCGCGGCGACGTTTTTGCGCGAATCCACGAGGAACTGGTCGGCCAGCAGGATGGCGGGCGAGCGGAACCGGTGTGCGGTCTCGATTGCGCGCCGCGTCAGGTCGTATGCCTGCTGGATCGTGCCGGGCGCGTAGATGGCGCGCGGGAACTCGCCGTGGCCGGCGTGGAGCGCGAGCCGGAGGTCTTCTTGTGCGGTGCGCGTCGGCAGGCCGGTGGCGGGACCCGGCCGCTGGGCGACGAAGATGAAGACGGGCTGCTCGATGATGCCCGCGAGCGAGATCCCTTCCGACATGAGCGCGAGCCCGCCGCCGCTCGTCGTGGTCATGGCCGGCACGCCGGCATAGGCGGCGCCGCAGATCATGTTGATGGCGGCGATCTCGTCCTCGGCCTGCTCGACGACGATGCCGTACTCGTCGGCGACGCCGGCGAGGTAGGTGAAAACTGCCGTCGAGGGCGACATGGGGTACGAGGTGACGAACTTCACGCCCGCCGTCGCGGCCGCGAGGCCGACGGCGTCGCCGCCGCTATAGACGTGCTCGGGCGCGCCGGCGCCGGCGGGGGCCGTGAGGCTGCCGGCGTGGTCGGCGGCAAGCGCTGCGCCCGCCCGGGCACAGGCGATGTTCTTCTCGACGACGTCGGCGCCCTTGTCGGCCAGAGTCGTCTTGAGCTGGGCGGACAGCGCTTCGAGATCGGACCCGAGGAGCGCGAAGACGGCGCCCGCCGTGACCGCGTTCGCCATGATTGTGGAGCCGCCGACGTCGGTGGCCGTTTGGGTGAACGGGAGCGACAGGACGCCGGGCGCGCCTTCGCCCTCGAAGAGGATGAGACCACCGGCGCGGACATCGGGCCGCAGCGTCTCGAGCGCTTCCTGCGTGAACGCGACGAGGAGGTCGGTCTTTCGCGTGCCGGCGAACAGCTCTTTGTCGGCGATTCTGATGTCGAACCAGTTGAGTCCGCCGCGAATCCTCGACATGTAGTCCTGCGTCGAGAAGACGTGCAGGCCGAGACCGGCCAGAGCGCCGATGAGCACGCTGCCCGTCGTTTCGATGCCTTGGCCGGCTTCACCGGCGATTCGCAGGTTGAGCTCCATGAGGGCTCCTTCACCGGCAGCCATCGTCGCCTGCCGGGTGAGGTATGCCGTACCCGCATGCGGCTGCGAGGCAGGGGATGCCGGACGCTCACGTCGAGCCGACACTCGAGCCCATAGGCTATACGTGAAGACGTCCGGATGCCAAGCGTTTTTTCGGCAGCGACGTTTACACTCAGTGCGGGAGCGGGTATTCTGCGTCGTGGGAGTGCTCGCTTCCTGCTGTACGGGAGCTTCGTCATGTCCTGCATCTCGGCATTCGAGGACCGGGTCGGCCAACCGGCCGACGTTGCGCCGTTTGGCGAGATCACGCGGTGGGACGGCGGCGGCAAAGACTACGGCGTCGTGTGGGAAGACGCACGCGACATCGTCCGCGTCGCGGTGGCGTTTGGCGACGCCGCCGGATGGCCCCGTGGGCTCCGGCTGCAGTACTGGCAGTCGGCGTGGCCGGTGCGGCGGATCCCGCGCGACGGGCCGTCCGGCGCGGGCAAGAGCGGCTGGCTTGACGTGGGCGACTGGTTCCAGGGCGAGTGGAAGGATGCTGACGCGAACAATGAGGTCGCGGGAAACACGGTCACGTTCACGTTCAATCCCATCAATGCTCGAGAGTTTCCCGCACTCGAGGATTTCGATGCGGTCTATCGCACGACGCTCAAACTGCGGGTCGTTGCCGATGTCATTTTGCCGGGGCTCAAGTCGTTCGAAGCGTACACCGACTCGGTCTGGCGAGCGCTCAGCGTCGAGGTGCTCTGGGGCGGCGCGGCGAGGCAGCCGCAGGCTTGGGAGGCCCGGCTCGACGTGTTCAACGGCTACGCGGGGAGCGTTACGCCGCTGACGAAGGACGGCGGCATCAAGGCGGAAATCCTTTACACTGAGACAAGGGCCTATAACTCGTTCGACGAGACGATCGTGACGGTGCGCGCGACGCACGAGGTGTTCTCCTTTGCCGTGTCGGACCTGGTGAAGTGGGGCACCATTTTTGTTCCGGATTACGGTGTGCTCGTTCGCACGGCCGGTCTTGACGTGACGTATGCGGGCGCGGAGAAGCGCCGGCGTGAGAGCGGCGAGCGTGACGTCTATTCCCGGGTCGCCGAGCTCGACGAGCAGACGCTCGGGCGGCCCTGGAAGGATACTCCCGAAAAGGGCCACCATATGATTCCGCTCGGTTTCGACGGCGGACGGCAGCACTTCGGCCTGTCGGCGGACGGCAGCGTGTTCTGCATCAACCGGTGGCTCAAGCGCATTCCGGGCGCGGACACGGCGCGGTGCCGGTGGGAGGGCGACGAGATCCGTTACCGGTTCGGTCTGGATAACGCGGAATTCACCGAGCGCACGCTCGTTGACGGGTGCTTGCCGATGGCGGTCACGACGTGGGAGCGCGGTGGTGTCCGCTATCGCCAGACGGCGTTTGTTGTGCCGCTCGACGGGGTTCCGAAGAACGGCGAGCGCGTACGCGCGGAAAGCACCCTCGTCTGCATGATTCGCTTCGAGATGGAGCGGATGAGTGACACGGCGGCCGAGGCCATGTTGGACATCGGCGTTCGACACGGCGAAGCGAACCGACGCGTCGCGGTCCGGGACGGATGGATCGTCGAACACGCGGACGACGGCGTCCGGCATCGCATGGTTGTGAGAACGACGGACGAGACGGGTCCCTACTCCTTGTCGCGTGACGAGAGCGGCCGAGAGATCCAGTATCGAGCAGCGCTCACGAAGGAACGGCCGTGCCGGCGCATCGACTGTCTCATTCCATTTATCACACTGTGTGATGCAGACGAGCTGCGGCGTGTCGAGGCGCTTCAGTACGATGAGGCGTACGCAGCCGTGCGCGACTACTGGCGTGGGCGCGTCGCGGCAAGCACGCAAATCCAGACGCCGGAGCCGATGATCAACGATTTTTTCAGGGCGCACGTGTCGCATTTGCTCATAAATACCGAGTGTGAGGCCGGCGGCAGCGACCGCTGCATGGCCAGGGTGGGCACGTTCGCGTACGGCGTTTTCGGCAACGAATCGTGCATGATGGTCAGCGATCTCGACCGCCGCGGTTTTTGCACGCTTGCCGGGCGCGCGTTGGAGACGTGGCTCCACTACCAGGGCAGTGTCGAGCTGCCGGGCGATTACTCGACGAAAGAAGGCGTCCTTTATGGCGCGGGCGGCTACGAAGACGGCGGCTACAACCAGCATCACGGCTGGATCCTGTGGTGTCTCGGCGAGCACTACTGGATCACGCGAGATGGGGCGTGGCTCGAGCGCGCGGCGTCGCACATCGTCAAAGCCTGCAAGTGGATCATCGGTGAGCGTGCACGGACTGCGGCCGTCGCCGCGCGCTCGCCGATCCGCACGATCGAACGCGGCCTGCTGCCGCCGGGCCGGCTCGAGGACATCGGCGACTGGCGGTCGTGGCTTTCGACGAACGCCTACTCGTGGTGGGGGATGCGTCACGCGGCCGCGGCGCTTGACGCCGTGGATCATCCGGAAGGCAGGCGCCTGCTCGATGAGGCCGAGGCCTATCGCACGGATCTTGTGCGCGCGTTCACCGAGGCGATGCAGCGGTCGCCCGTCGTGAGGCTGCGCGACGGCCGGTGGATTCCGCACGTGCCGAGCGACGTCCACCGCCGTGGCCGCACGTACGGCTGGATCACGGAAACGCTGGAGGGCGCGATCCATCTCGTTGTTACGGGCGCACTCGCACCGCGTGACCACCGTTCGACGTGGATCATGCAGGATTACGAGGACAATCTGTATCTCTCCGAGCAATACGGGTATGATCTTGCGGGCGAAGCGTTCGAGCGGCGCTGGTTCAGTCACGGCGGCATTTCGATGCAGGCGAATTTATTGTGGAATCCAATGGCGTACCTGCTGCGCGACGAGCCGAAGCATTTTGTGCGTGCGTATTTCAACGCATTCGCCGTCAGCTATTTTCCGGACACGCGGATGATGACGGAGCATGGGCTGCCCGATATCGGTGACTGGCTCGGCGACCACTACAAGGCGTCGGACGAGGCGAACTCGACGTACTGGCTGCGCTTGGCGTTCGTGATGGAGCGAGGCGACGAGCTGTGGCTCGGCGCGGCGATTCCGCGGTACTGGCTCGCCGACGGGCAGGCGATCGGCATCCGGAATGCCGCGACGCACTTCGGCCTGATGTCTATGACGGTCGAGTCGCGGGCGGCGGAGGGCGAGATCGAGATGACACTTGACCCGCCTCGACGGAATGCGCCGAGGATCATTCGCGCGCGCTTCCGCCATCCGGCGGGCACGAAGATGACTCGGTGCGAGGTCAACGGCGAGGCGCACGTGGATTTCAATCCCGAAAAGGAATGGGTGGCACTGCGGGACTTGAATGAAGAGACGAGGATCATTGCCCATTACGCGTAGTGCGAAATACCTGACTACATGAGGAGAGGCGGATGAGTCGGGCGGAACGTAAGGAGACGGGAACACTGGAAGTTACAGCGCCCAACAGGCGGAAGCACGCGACGGTGCTCATTGATCTGATCGGCAAGGTGTTCGCGAAGGAGGCGGGCTATTACACGTTATGCGATTTCGGGCGCGGCATTCTGCTGCACGGCACGTACGACTGGGCGGCGTCGCGGATTGGGCTGATTGACGGGCGGATCGTGACGCACTGGGGGGTGTGCGGCTACACCATGCGGATCGGCGGGGCACGCGTCCGCGTCGGCGGGGTGACGTGCGTGGCCACGGACGCGGAGTACCGGAAGCGCGGCTTGATGGACCGGACGGGGCGGGCGAGCCTAGGCGCGATGCGCGCGGCGGGATACGATATGACGATGTTATTCGGCATTGACGATTTCTACGACCGGTTCGGGTACGTGAACGCGTGGTCGCCGGTGCGTTATCACGTCAATGTCTCGGAATTGCCGTCGGGACGTCCGGGCGCGGCGCCCAGGAAGTTCGCGCTGCGCACTCGGGACGATATGGTCGCCATGTACAACCGTGCATACGCCGGGCTTACGGGGACGGCGGTGCGGCCGACGTTCCGTCGCGCGGCGCGGGCGAAGATCTGGGAGGGGTATGCGTGGCACGACGCGCGCGGGGCGGTGGCCGGCTACGTGGTGACGTGCCGCCATCGGGGTGCGCTGGTGTGCGTCGAGTACTGCGGCGATGCGGAGCAAGCGCTGCGCGTGCTGGCGACGCTGGCCGCGAGATGGCGGTGCCGGGACGTGTGGTTCACGGTCCTTCACGACGATACTCCGCTCTGCAAGCGCCTCCGGCGGGGCAATTGCCGCGTCGAAACGCACCGCAAACGCAGCGGCGGGCCGATGGTCCGGACGTTGAACCTGAGCGCGACGCTCGGCAAGCTCACGAGGGAGTTCGCGCGGCGGCTCAAGCGGTCGCACATGGCCGGTTGGCGGGGCGAAGTGCTCATCGCGGATCCGCGTGAGCGAGTGACGCTGGCGATCAACCGCTCGACGGTCAGCCTCGCCCCGGCGCGCGGGTCAAGGCACGGCATACGCGGCGGGGAAGGGATCGCGCAGCTCATCATCGGCTCCGACGAGCCGGGCGAGATCGTCGAAGCCGCCGGCATCAGAGTCACGGGCGATGCTCGCACACTGATCGAGGTGCTGTTCCCAAACCAGCACCCGCGATTGTGTGCGCTCGACGAGTATTAGTCACCGGCATCATGAAAGGATCAAGCATTATGCTCACGGACATCCGCACGAAAACCAGCCGTATCACGCATTGTACCTTGACGTGGCTCGCGATCGGGCTCGCGGCAACGCTGAGCGGCTGCGGCGGCGCCGAGCCGGAGGCGGACGCGCTGCCCATCGGCTACGACGCGCTGCTGGCGTTCGACGCGCTGCCGCTGCTGGTGGACTGGCCGACCTACCAGGCGTCGAGCTATGACCGCAGCGGCGGCAACAGCGACGCCGGTCACTTTATCCGCGTCGAGGAGAACGGAGAGCAGGTCATGCTCGAGGCCGAAGGGCCGGGGTGCATCTACCGGTTCTGGACGACCGGGATTGTCGTCGCCGGCGTCCCGGTCCAGGAAAGCGACGACGTCCGGGTGATGATGTACTTCGACGGCGAGGAGAAGCCGCGAGTGGACTTGTCGGTCCCCGAAATGTTCGGCTTGCGCGACACCTACCCGTTCGTGCCGCCGCTGTCGCGTTCGTTCGAGAGTGGGCGAGGTGCCTGGGAGGGCCACGCCTCGATCTCGTACGTGCCGATCCCGTTCGAGAAGTCGATCAAGATAACCGGGAGAAAGATGCTGTTTTATCAGATCGACTACTATGTCTTCCCCGAGGACACGCCGGTGAAGTCTTTCTCGATGGACCTCGGGCCTGGTGAACGGCGCACGCTCGATAAGGCGGCGAGAATGCTCGATGCCGTCGGCGCGGACCCCAAGCCGCGCGACCCGGGTGCGAAGGTGCAGCGGAACCCGGGTGCGATCAAACCCGGGGAAACGCGGGAGATTTCGGTCAAAGGCCCGGGCTCCGTAGATGCTCTGTGGATCAAGGTCGATCCGCCGAAGCACCTCGCGCTGCGCGGCCTGGAATTGCAGATTACGTTCGACGATGCCGAGGGGCCGAGCGTTCGCAGTCCCGTCGGCGATTTCTTCGGGACCGGCTGCGACGACCGCCGCTTCAAGTCGCTGCCGCTCGGGATGACCGACGAGGGATATTATTGTTATTTCCCAATGCCGTTTCGGAAACGCGCAACGGTTCGTGTCGAGAACCAGACGGACCGGACGTATAAGCTTCCACGTTTTGAGATTGAATGGCATCGAACGAGGGCCATGCCGGCCGACGCGGGGTATTTTCACGCGGCGTACCGGCAGCACAAGGACATCCCGCACGGCGAGGACTACACCGTGCTCACCACGGAGGGCCGAGGGAAGTTCTGCGGCTGCAACCTGGTGATGCAGTCCGCGGCGCGCGCCGGCGGGATCTTTTTCCTCGAAGGCGACGAGAAAATCTACGTGGACGGCGAAACGTGGCCCTCGCGTTTTCTGGGTACCGGGACCGAGGACTATTTCAACGGCGCGTACTTCTGGAACGCGGTCAAGTTCGAGCACGGGCCGTACTCGGGACTGACCTACATTGACTGGGGCACGAAGCGGGTCTGCGCGTACCGGTACCACATCACGGACGCCGTGAACTTCACCACGTCCATCAAGGTGGATATCGAGCACGGCCCCGTCAGCAACCATCCCTCCGACTACGCCGGCGTGGCGTACTGGTACCAGTTGCCCGCGGCCGCGCTGGCGGCCCTGCCGCCGTTGAGGGAGCGAATGCCGGTGACCTACGTCTCGGGGAGGCCGTCAATGACGGCGGCGATACAGATCGTCTCGGGCCCAAAGGTCGGCGACAGCGATCTGCCGACGCGACCATGGCAGGAGGCCGATCCTGAATTCGTCGGTGAGCCGCCGCAGCAGTACTGGCAGGCTGCGGGGCCCGGCGAGGTGATCTCGCTCGAGCTCGAATCCCCGGCGGAGGAGGCGTTCGACCTGACCTTGTATTTGTCGGCGGCCACCGACGGGGGGTGGGTCGAGGTTAGCGTGGACGGCAAGGCCCTTGGCCGGGTGAACACGTACAGTCCCCAGTTCATTCCGTGGGTTGCCTCGACGTGGAAGGGCGTGCGCCTCTCAAAGGGGCGACACGTTCTCGCGCTCAAGACGCTGGAGAACGATCTCCGGTCCTCCGGCAACACGGTGGGCTGGGTGACCGCGAGGTTCGTCCCGTCTTCACCCACTATTCAGGATTGGTACGTGATCGGCCCGTTCGACAACGCGAATCACTCAGGCTTCGAGAAGGTCTTCCCGCCCGAACAGGAGATTGAGCTCGATGCCGAATACGAGGGCCTCGACGGGAAAAAGGTGAAGTGGCAGCCGGTCCACGTCGAGGAGCAAGTGGATCCGGGGTCGTACGTCGGAGGAGGCGACTGGCGGATCGCGTACGGGCTGACGCATATCCGGGCGCCGGAGCGGATGGAGACGGCGGCCATTTTCGGCAAGGACGACGGCGCCAAGATCTGGGTCAACGGCGCGGAGGTGTTCAACGACAATTCGTGGAGTCATTGCTTCCCCGACATGTACGTGGCGCCGGTTGTCCTTAACAAGGGTTGGAATGCATTGCTGATTAAGATCGCCAACCACGGGGGCGCGTGGGGGTACCGTATCCGCATTGCCGATCCGGACAAGCGCCTCCGCTTCAGTCGTGATCCGAAATAGGCTGCTGCAAATCAGGAGCCGCCGCGGGGTATCCACACGCGCATGGCGTGGGGGCCGCGGTTGGCCCAGGCATAGTAGGGAATGGCAGCAAGCTCGAGCCGCCGGCGGGGGCAATTCCGGCCACTGCCGAGCGGCTTGTACAATTCGTTCTCCCACGAGGACACGTCGAGGGCGTAGCCTCCGGCTTTGACCGTCGTCACGCCGCCGAGAAGGTCGCGGCGCCAGGCGTCTTCGAGCGGCGCCGTCTCATTGATCTGCATGTCCATGATGTTGACCGACGGATCCTGGTCGGGCGCCTCGAGGCAGTAGACGATCGGGCCGCGCTCAATGGCGACACTGCCGCGCGTCGAGTCGCTGCGGGGATGCGCCTCGACGAGCCGGGGGGCCATCGGCAGCTCGAGCTCGACGGTATCGCCCACTTGCCAGCGGCGCTCGAGGGTCGCGTAGCCGTTGTTCTGCTCGACGTCCGGGAGTGCCCGGGCGTTCACGCGGAGCGCGGGACGGGCGCACCAAGCGGGAACACGCAGTTGCAGTCTCCACGACGAGCCGTCCGTGTCCTCGATGGTGAGCTTGACCGTGGCCTGCCACGGGTAGCCGGTGTCCGTTCGGACGCGCACGCTGCGGCCCGGCGCGAGCTCGGCATGGATCACGGCCGAATCGTACAGGTGGATCTGCACGCCGGCTGCGTCGCCGGTGGCGAAGTAGTGGGGGAGATACGCGAGGACGCGCGTGACATTGGGTGGGCAGCAGGCGCAGTCGAACCACTCCTTGCGCTCGATCCCGCCGCGGCTCATCAACGGGTTGCCGTAGAAGTAGGTGCGGCCGTCGAGCGACACGCCGCTCAGGAACGCGTTGTAGAGCGTCCGCTCGATGAGGTCCGCGTACCGGCCGTCGGCCGTGGCGAGCAACAGGCGCCAGTTCCACATGATGCTGGCGATCGCCGCGCACGTCTCGCAGTAGCAGCGGTCGCTCGGCAGCTCGTAGGGCTCGCCGAACGCTTCCTGCTCGTGTCGCGCCCCGACGCCGCCGGTCACGAAGAGTTTCCCGGCGGTCATGTCGTGCCACTGGCGCATCACGGCGTCGAACAGCGCCTGCTCGCCGGTCTCGAGGTACACGTCGGTCATGCCGGTCGTGAGGTAGAGTGCGCGGACGGCGTGGCCCTCGACCGCCTCGGCCTCTCGCACGGGCACGTGGTCCTGGTGGTAGGCTGGATCGTTGTACCAGCCCTTGCCGACGGCGCCGCGGCCGCGCTGGTCGAGGAAGTACCGCGCGAGGTCGAGGTAGGACCGCTCCCGCGTCGCGCGGTACAGCTCGACGAGGGCCAGCTCGATCTGCGGGTGTCCGGGGCCGCCGGCGCGTCTGCCCGGCCCGAACACGGAGCCGATGTGGTCGGCGAGCCGGCGTGCGACCTCGAGCAGTCTCTCGTCGGCGGCGACGCGATGGAAAGCGAGCGCGGCCTCGATCAGGTGTCCCGCGCAGTACAGCTCGTGGTTGCGTCCAAGATCGGCCCAGCGCTGGTCGGGCTCGACGACCTGGTGGTAGGTGTGGAGGTATCCGTCCTCGGCCTGGGCGGCGACGATTGCCTCGATCGCTTCGTTGGCGTGGCGCTTGAGCTCGCCGCCGGTATCGCCGCCGACTTCGTAGGCCACCGCCTCGAGCCACTTGTACACGTCCTGGTCCCGCCATTGCGGGTTGCGATAGCGCCCGCCGTGGCCGGCGGCCGCGAGGCGGAAGTTCTGGAAGGCGCCCGACTTCTCGAGCATCCGGGTGCCGTGCCGCAGGCTGACCTCGCGGTTCGTCGTCCGCCGTTGTGACCAAAAACCCTCGCCGAGGGTGACACTGGCCGATGGCAGCGTGCGCAGTCGGGCGCGGGGGCTTGCGGTGGTGTCGACCGGACTCGGTGGCGAAGCGCTCACGGTGAATGCCTTTGTGGTGAATGCCTTTACGGTGAATGCCTTTGCGGTGAATGCCTTTGCGGTGAATGCCTTTGCGGTGAATACCTTTGCGGTGAAATCCTCTGTGAGTCCGAAAGAGAGGCTTTCGATGGCCGCGGCGCGGCTCGCCTGTGGGCGCGGTGTCGAGCTTCTCGCGGCGCAGGGAAGTGTAGGCGCCGGCGCGCCGGCGGTCAACGAGCATGTCCGGGCTGGGCGGCGCACAAAGAAGCAGCCTCCGGCGCGACGCCGGAGGCTGCGCTTTTGCCTCATAGCCTTTGACAGGTGATTACTTGTTCTTCACGTTGCCTTTCCCTCTGCCGAGGCCGCGGCCGGGTTTCGCATCTGAGGCGGCTTCGTCAGGTGCAGCCGCAGAGGCGACGGTCCAGTTGGAGATCACCTCGGTGAGGTCCAGGCCGTCCACGATGTCATTGTCATCGAGGTCGGCATTCGGGTTCCAGAGCAGGTCGCCGGGCTCGGTCTCCCACGCGGTGAGCACGGCCGTCAGGTCAAGGCCGTCCACGACGCCGTTGCAGTCTACGTCGCCCGGGCCGCAGGTGATCGGGGAGCCGAAGGTCATGTCGTCGTGCAAGTCGGCCTCGCCGAAGACGAACGGAATGGCGTCCACGAGGGTCGTCCACGTGTCGGTGGCGACGTCGTACCGGTACAGGTCGTCGCTGCCGCCGATTGCGGCGAACAGCGCACCGCCTACCACATTGACCTTGTACAGGCCGGGGGAACCCCATTCGCCATGGAGGAAGTAGATCGTGCTGATGTCTGCGGGCACGTACGTCAGGGCGTGCTGGCCCTCTACGCCCCACTCGGGGTTCGGCCAGGCCACCGGCAGATCGGAATACCAGGCCAGATCCCACGTTCCGGGAGCCACCTGGGAGACGTCGTAGCGACGTATCGTGGCCACCCAGTCGGCGACTTCCGGGTCGGGATCTGCGTCGCGGCCCGTGAGGCCGTAGAGCCAGTTGTTGCCGTCGTCGGCGTAGGCCATGTCGTTGCCGTTCTTCCAACCCAGGCCGTCGGGAATCGTATTTGGACTGCCCTGCCTTGAGAGGAAGGTGTTGGTCTCGGCATCGTAGATGAGCATGCCGCCCTGGCTGGCGGTCTGGCTGCCGTAAATCCTGTCGCCCGCTGCGGCCGTGTCCGTCCAGTTGTCGTGGGACGACATGCAGTCCTCCCCTGCGTGCTTTGGAGTCAACCAGGCACCCGTCTCGATGTCGAAGTCGGTCTGCCATGGGTTGTAGCCGTCACAACCCGTGCCAGTGTAGTGGGCGTTGACGGTGAGCGAGAGCTGGCCCTGGTTTCCCGCCGTCGTGAGCGCGGCACGGCTGGGCATCGAGGTGTAGATCGTCTCCGGGTTCAGCGGATCGGTGATCACGGGGCTGCTTGGGAGCTGGGTCCAGGAGTTGTTCGTGGTGTCGAAGCGCCACAGCTCCGTGCTGCCCGTCTCGGCTGTGTTCATCCCGCCCAGGATGTAGAGATACCGGACGCCGTCTGAGGTGATGCCGCCGGCCGGGCCGCGGTTGCCGGGGTAGGCGTAGTCCGGCGGCGTGTAGGGGAGCGGGTCGGCGAAGCCGTTTTGGACGATGCTGATCTCGTCAACGAGATAGCCTCGCCCCCAGTCGTTGCCGTAGAAATCCACGCCGTTGAGGCCTTCGGTGTCCAGCGTCCACACGTACTGTTGGCCCGAGGCGACATCGTTGACGGACAGCTCGCCGGTGCCCATGTGGCCGTCGGTCGAGCGGGCGATGAGATGCACGTGGATTTTGTTCCACGTCACGCCGTCGCCGACGAAGTTGGTCAACTCCTGCTGACCCTCCGCGTACCTGACCCAGCCCGTGTTGTCGCCGATATTGGCCTTGATGGCAATGTGACCGATATTGACGTCGTACTGCGTTTTCGGTTCGACGTACGGGCCGGGGGCCCCCACCATGGAGCCGGCAAACATGTCGAACGTGGACGTGGAGGATGACTTGACGTAGAACGTGAACTCCACGATCCGGTCCTTGGCGTCGAACGGGTCGGTGAACCAGCGGACGGGCTCTTGACCAAGCCCCATGAACTTGGCGGACCCGTTGGCGCCGTTGCCCGGCTCGTCATAAATCGGGTTATCGGTCGTGAGCGCGTCTCCGCCCCATTCCCACCATGGGGGACCAGGGGGGGCGCCCGCCGAGTACGACTCGAAGTCGTCACTAAGGCCTTGGGCCGGCGCGAGAGTCGGGGCCGCTACGCAGAGCGCGAGGGCGGCCGCGCAACTCAGCAGCCATTTGTGTGCACCAGTCATGAGTAGCCTCCTTCAAGTTCCGTTTTGACGGTACGTTTCGTCTGCGACCTCGCTGAACGGGCCGGAAGCGGGGGGTGCGGATGAGAACAGGGCGAAGAGCGATCAGACAGGAACACTCCGTCCTAACCCCTTACCTCAAGAAATACCGCTGCCGTAACGCTGTTGGCCCGATCGCCTTTCCAGATAGGTTCATCTGCGAAGCTAGCACAACTCACCGCCCGTGTCAACCGATGTTTTCCGACCGGTCCGAATTCTGGGCCTGGGCCGTGCATAAGGCTCACACCCGGCGAATCGCGTCCGTTTTGCTCAATCAGCTCCGATCATGCCGCGGGCGCAAGAAGGAGCAGCCCCCCGCTCGAAGCTCGGGGCGTCCAGCCGGAGGCTGCACGTTGTTTGAGCGGGTTGGTGCCGGCAACGACTACTTAGTTGTTCCTTTTCACGTTGCCCTTTCCTCTGGCGACGTTGCCGGGGCCGCGCTTCGTCGTCGTGTCCGAAGTAACCACTTCGGACGCAACGGCTTCGGGCGCAGCGGCCGCGGAGGCGACCGTCCAGTTGGAGATCACCTCGGTGAGGTCCAGGCCGTCGACGACGTTGTTGTCGTCGAGGTCGGCGTTCTCGTTCCAGAGCGGGTCGCCGGGTGTGGTCTCCCATGCGGTGAGGACGGCGGTCAGGTCGAGGCCGTCCACGACGCCGTTGCCGTCCACATCGCCGGGGATGTCCGAGACCGGGCAGCCGAAGGTCATGTCGTCGTTGAAGTCCACGTCGCCGAAGACGAACGGAATGGCATCGACGAGCGTGGTCCAGGTATCGGTTGCGATGTCATACCTGTACAGGTCGTCGCTCTTGCCCACGGCCGCGAAGAGCGCGCCGCCCTCCACTTGGACTTTGTACAGACCGGCGTCACCCCATTCGCCGTGGAGGAAATAGATCGTGTTGATGCCCTCCGGTACGTACGTGAGGGCATGCTGGCCCTGCTGGTATCCGGGGTTTGGCCACGCGACCGGCAGGTCGGAATACCATGTGACGCCCCCCGGTGCGTCCCAGGTGCCCGGGGGCGCCTGGGTGACGTCGTAGCGGCAGATGATGCCAACCCAATCGTCAACTTCGGGGTCCGGGTCGCGGTCACGCCCTCCCAGGCCGTACAACCAGTTGTTTCCGTCGTCGGCGTAGGCGAAGTCCATGCCGTACCGGACGCCATAGGGAAACCGGTTCGGGTCGCCCTGCCTCGACAGGAAGGTGCGGGTCTCGGCATCGTAGATGAGCGCTCCCCCCTGGCTCGGATTGATGCTCGCGTAAATCCTGTTGCCCATCGCCGCGGCGTCGAGGAACACGTCATGGGAGCCGAGTCCGGGCCCCGGGCTTGTGGGCTCCGACCACGCGGCAGTGGCCACGTCATACTCGATCTGCCACGGGTGGTCGCCACCGTGATCGTAGGCATTCAGCGTGAGCGAAAGCTTGCCTTGTGCGCCAGCCGTTGTGAGCGCCGCGCGCTCGACCATCGAGGTCAGCACGGCCTCGGGGTTGAGTGGATCCGGCACCGGAGGATTGCTTTGGAGCTGGGTCCACGTCTCGTCCACGGTGTCGAAGCGCCACAGTTCGGTGCTCCCCGCCGTACCGGCGCTGTTTTCCCCGCCGAGCACGTAGAGATACCGGACGCCGTCGGATGTAATACCTCCTGACGTGGTTCTCACGCCGGGATAGACGTAGTCCGGGATCGCGTAGGGCAGTGGATCGGCCATGCCGTTCTGGACGATGCTGATGTCGTCAAGCAGGTAGCCTCGGGCCCAATCCTCGCCGTAGAAATCCACGCCGTTGAAGCCCTCGGCATCCAGTTTCCAGATGTACTCTTGGTTCGTGCGGACGCCGTTGACGAACAGCTCGCCCGTGCCCATCCGGCCGCTCAGTGAGCGGTTGATGAGCCGGATCCTGATCTCGTTCCACGTGACGGCGTCGCCGACGAAGTTGCTCAACTGCTGGTTGGCGTACGTAACCGTGCCGGTGTTGTCGCCGATGTTGGCGACGACGTAAATGGCGCCGATGTTGATGCCATACTGCTTGCCCGGTCTCTCGTAGGGTCCTGGGGCCCCCTCCATGGAGCCGGCGAACATGTCGAACTGCGCGGTTGAGGACGATTTGAGATAGAACGTGAAGTCTACGATCCGATCTTTGACGTCGAATGGCGTGTCAAACCAGCGGACCGGCTCTTCTTCCCCAAGCCCGATGAACTTCGCCGAGCCATTCGCGCCGTTGCCCGGCTCATCGTAAAGCCGAACACCGTCCACCGTCACAAGGGTCCCCCCCTCCCAGTTGTACCAGGGAGGTCCGGGCAGCGGCTGGCCCGCGGTGTACGATTCGAAGTCGTCGCTGAAGCCCTGGGCGAGCACGAGGGCGGGCGCCGCGAACGACACAAGGGCCGCGATTGTGCAGTTCAATAGCCATCTGTGTGTGCTGACCATGAGCAATCTCCTTCGGTATGCGTTCCGGACAGCGTCTTCCGTGTGCAGCTCTGGGGCGGCCTGATACCCGGGTAGCGGCCCAGAGACGGTTAACAGTCTCCCCCTAACCAGACGGGTCGATTCTGGTGCTCTTTCTGGAACCGGTTTCATGGCCGCTCAGGATACCAATATGCTAATAGCATAACCGGCCGGGTCTGTCAACCCTTGAGTGCCTGTGCTGACAGTTTTCTCCAGGCGGGATGCGCACGAAGCACGCGTGGTCATCCAGGCTGGAACTGGATGTAGAGAGGAGATGCCTCAGGGGCCGGAATGCGCTTGCTCAATTGCGGCCGGGCGCTGCTGGGCGCGGCGGATCGGCCCGAGGTCGAATTTCTTGCTGCGGTCGAAGGTGTAGATGCCGTTCTGTTCCTGGTGCACGTCGGTGAGCTGCGTGTAGGCGTAGCCGAACATGTCCGGGTTGTCGAGCAGCACGTCGCACAGGGCCTTGAAGCGTTCGTAGAACTCCTCGACCGTTTTCGGCCGCTTGCCGTAGCCCCACGAGTCGTCGCCCGGCCTGGCGTCGGGGCCCCACCATGTGCCGCCGAACTCGCTGACGAAGTATGGCTGGCCCCGGTAGAGGATGGAGATGGGGCGTCCCTGCAGGTCGTTGAGGAAGGGCCTGCCCTCGGCCAGGCCCTCGTGGTTGGCTTTGAACTTGGCCGGGTCCTGCTCGTAGTCGTGCGAGTCGTAGACGTCGGACTCGGGGACACGGTGCGAGTAGCCCGAGGTGTCCAGGACGGGCCGGGTCGAGTCCATCGCCCTGGTGGCAAGGAAGAGGCCGCGCATCGTCTCGTCGAGCCGCGTGATCCTGTCCGTGATGGGCTGCTCGGGCTCGTTCATCGGGCACCAGCCGATGATGCACGGGTGGGAGTAGTCGCGTTCGAGTACTTCGAGCCACTGCGTAATGTAGGTCGGTCCGTGCCTGTGGTTGTCCTCCTTTGGGCCGAAGTCGTACGCGCCCCAGTCGGCGAACTCGCCCCAGACGAGGTAGCCGAGGCGGTCGGCGTGGTAGAGGAAGCGTTCTTCGAACACCTTCTGGTGGAGCCGGGCGCCGTTGAAGCCTGCGGCCAGGCTGAGCTCGATGTCACGGCGCAGCGCCTCGTCGCTCGGCGCGGTCAGGACCCCGTCCGGGTAATACCCCTGGTCGAGGACGAGGCGCTGAAAGATCACGTCACCGTTGATCCTGATCGCCTTGCCGTCAATGGTGACGCTGCGCAGGCCGGCGTAGCTCGATACCGAATCCACGGTTTTGCCGTCGGCGTCGAGCAGCTCGATGGCGATGTCGTAGAGGTGGGGGTCTGCGGGCGACCACAGGCGCCGTCTTTTGGAGGGGATCGCCAGGTCGAGGCGCGGTGCGAAATCCGCGTCGGCCGCGCAGCTTGCGCGGCACACTTCGCCGCGCCCGTCGCTCAGCGTCGCCCGGAGCGTGAGACCGGAGCGTGGGCCTCGGATCGGCTGCTCGAGGCGGATGATGCCGTTCGCGACGTCAGGCGTCAGGCGCGGCCGCATGAGCGAGCTCTCCGGCACCGGCTCCATCCACACCGTCTGCCAGATGCCCGTCGTGCGCGTGTAGAAGCAGCCCCAGTTGCGGTAGGCCCTGACCTGTTTGCCCCGGGGCTGCGGCGCGTCGTTGTCGTCGCGGGCGCGGACGACGATGGTCACGGTCTCGCCCGGCGACGCCACGCCGTCGAGGTCGCAGGTGAACGGCGTGAAGCCGCCGCGGTGCCGGCCGACCTCGACGCCGTTGACCCAGACCGTCGCGTCGTAGTCCACGGCCTGGAAATGGAGCAGCACGCGCTTTCCCGACCACGCCTTGGGAATGGTTGCCTCGCGCCGGTACCAGACCGCGTTCATGACATCGGTGCACCCGATGCCGGACAGCGGCGCCTCGGGGCAGAACGGCACGAGGATGCGGTCCTTCAGCTCACGCTCGAGCACGCCGCGCTCGAGGCCGCTGTCGCCGGCGTCGATCTCGAATTGCCACTCGCCGTTGAGGCAGAGCCACTCGTCGCGCACGAACTGCGGACGCGGATACTCAGCACGCGGCGGATTCATGGAGCTTTCCTCTTGTCTGTTTCATAGGCTGACCCGGAGCGTGACGACCTGGAACGGTCGCAGGCGCAGTGAGACCCGGTGGTTCTGGTGGTCGAGGCCGACGTCGTCGCTGAGCGGCTGCTCGAGTAGGTCCACGTGTTCGACGGACCTGGGGGCGTTGGTGAAGGTGAGCGCCGCTTGCGCGTGCGAGCCGTGGGATTCGTAGAGCCGGAGGATCAGGCCCTTGCCGTCTTCGGCGAGCTTGAGGGTATCGAGGACGACGGCCTCGGCGTCGCACTGCACGAAGGAGAACGACGCGGGCAGCGGGCCTTTCGACGGCTTGGTGGGGTAGGTGAGCGGGGGCACGTTGAGCTCGGCGGCGGCGCGGACAACGCCGGCTTCCTGGAACGTGCCGGCGTGCGGCAGCAGGGCGTAGGTGAACTCGTGCAGGCCCTGGTCGGCCTCCCGGTCGGGCGCCTGCGGGCTCTTGATGCAGGTGAGGCGGATCACGCCGTCGTGCACGTCGTGGCCGTACTTGCAGTCGTTGAGCAACGACACGCCATAGCCGTGCTCGGCGAGGTCCACGAACCGGTGGGCGCATACCTCGAACCGGCCGACGTCCCACGGCGTGTTGCGATGCGTCGTGCGTCGCAGATGGCCGAACTGGATCTCGTACGTCGCTTCGGTGGCGCGCACCTCGACGGGGAATGCGACCTTGAGCAGTTGGTGGTGATCGTGCCAGTCGGCGCGCGTCTCGAAGTCAATTCTCGGGTTTTTTGCGTAGAGCGCGATCCGCTGGGTGATCGTGCTGCGCGGCCCTGTGCCGAGCAGGGGCATCTGCCACGTGACCTCGACGGCGATGCGGACGTCGTTCCGTTTGGCCGGCGCGATCGACACGCACTCCGGTCCGGGCAGCCGGTGGTGCTCGTAGTAGAATTCGATGTTCCACGCGTCGCAGTTCATGGGGCGGTCTTCGAAGACCTGCCACTCGTTGCCGACTGCGCCGTCGGGGAGCACCTGCCGCTCGTTGACGCGGTCGTACAGTTCCACAATGCGGCCCTGCTCGTCGAGCCGGAGCCGCCAGTAGCGGTTGGTGATCGTGCGGCCGTCGTCGCTGAGATCGAGCTCGGGCCGCTTGGCCCGGGCCGGTTGCGCGGCGGCGTCCACAACCGCCCAACCGCCTGCAGGCACGGTGACGTCGTCGCGCCACGTGCCGTCCGGCAGCCGGACGGGGTCATCGCGGTCCCACGAGAGGGTATTGAAGAGGACGACAGGCTTGCGGCATGCGGACGTGTCAATCCTGCCGCACAGCGCCTCGGCGGCCTCGGCCGTCATGGCGTCGGCCTGCTCGGCGATTCCCTGCTCGATGACGCGGACCTCGTCATAGACCTCGCCGACCGACGAGCCGGGCAGGATGTCGTGGAACTGCGCGAGCAGCAGGTCCTTCCACATCGCGTCGAGCCGCGTTGTGTCCGGCGTGTAGCCGTGGCCCGCGGCGAGAGCGGCGAGCCACTCGAGGTTGTGCAGCCGCAGCTCGTTCTTGCGGTTGGCGCGCTTGAGCCACGCCTGCGTCGTGTACGTGCCGCGGTGGAATTCGAGGTAAAGCTCACCGTCCCACACGGGCAACCGTTCGGCCTGCGACGCGACCCGCTCGAGGAGGTCTCCGGCCTTCTCAAGCCGCACTTTCGGCATTCCCTCGACGGGCGGCATGTAGGCGAACCGCTGCGCGCTCTCGATCATCTCCTCGGTCGGTCCGCCGCCGCCGTCGCCGTGGCCGAACGTCAGGAGCGGATCGAGCAGCAGGTTGTTTTGCGCGTATGCGTCCCACGTGCTCTTGACGTTTTCGGCCGACATCGTCGCGATGTAGGTGGTCATCCACTCCTGGTCTTTGCACGCCGTCGTGATGAAATGCGCCGTCACCGGCGTCCCGTCGAGGCCGCGCCAGCGGAATGTGTCGTACGGGAAACGGTTGTACTGGTTCCAGCTGATCTTGCTGGTGA
>Ga0180432_10002425_pt1 | contig 27937 bp, 30 predicted proteins | sample SS_ome_10_FD_132414 | JGI IMG/M metagenome (GOLD analysis project Ga0180432, IMG submission 132414) | Hypersaline lake sediment archaeal communities from the Salton Sea, California, USA - SS_1_MS_2 metaG | ecosystem: Environmental > Aquatic > Non-marine Saline and Alkaline > Hypersaline >... | reverse complement strand
TCCGCCTCAAAATCGATATCATCTTCCATTTCTAAGATTTCTTGATATCGTTTCTTGAATGGTGCTTTTCGATACTCTCGAAAGTATTCCCAAACCTCCCGGCTCATCTGCAAGGTTTCATTTTTCATTTTTTATCGTTTATTCATGTTTGTTTTCTTATATAAAAAACATGAAAGGTCGTATATATGATTTTGAGGGTCCAATTTTTGCAACAAGAATTTAATTATTACTTCGTGAAACCGTTCTTTTACGCATTTATAGTCATATCCAACAACTATGTAGACATGTATTGAGGTATTACAGAATAATTGATACATTATGTGTAAGTATAAATAAGATAACACGATTATTTTTTTAAAAATTTAAAAACAATATACGTGATAAAAATGGATATAATAGATGTATTTTATTTGATATACTTAATAATGATGTGTATTCCAGGAATCTTAATCATGATCAAGGCGTTAAAGATAAACCTGACCAATGTAGTGTATTTTGGGCTTCTAATGGTTTTCAATGGGCTTGCCAGTATTCCTGGAATATTAGACCTCAGCTATCTTACTCCTGTTTTTAGAAATGTTGGATTTATATTTCTCATGCTCTTTACCCAAAAGACTTTCTACGAGAATAAAAAAAGTCCATTTCCAATACTACTAATTTGCATAATTATAGCTGCGGTAACAACTATTATCATTGAGGTAGTGGGTTTTACCATTGTTGATCCTGCTATCAGTTATATTGGAGATATATCCTTAGCTACTTCAATGTTTATTGCTTTCTCTTGGTGTGGATACGCTGCGTTAACATCATATAAAGAAGTGAAATCACTTAGCATTGAACCCCATTTTAAAAAGAGATATCAGTTTCTAGGTGTTGTAGCTTTTATTAACGACATTCCCGCTATACTATTTGTACTTCAAGCACCTCTAAATGTTGTTTTACAAACCGACCTGCTTCCATTAGTCTTCTTAGGTTTCCTAATTACTTCTATGATTGCGGTCTTTATTTATTATATACTCTGGTTCATGCCAACTTCGGTGAAAAACTATTTTAACAAGGGATATACTTCCAAAAAATCAGCAGAAGAAGAGCTATCTGAAGAAGAATTAATGAAAGGAATCAAGGAGGAAATTGATAAATGACATCAATAATGGAGGTCTTAGGCGACGAGCTTGCTAACTTGCTTAGTATTAAACCGATACAAGCAAAAGGTCTTTTAAGACTTTCAATTAGGGATGTAATGCCCGATAAATTAGCGGAGGATTTAACACTTCAGAATCTAACGGATGTTTTAAAAAAAGGGCTTAAGGGCCGATTGGATAGAATCGGTGCATCAAATAGTGAAATGATAGTGAATAAAATGGTTAATTTCGCTACTAAAAAGCAGTCATTAATAACAAATTTAAAAACATAACTTCTTTTTTATTGTTTTATATCTTCTAATTTCATATTGATATTCCGTAATCCAGAAGAAACTAGTGTAATAAATTAATTGAACAAGTATAAGTATAAAAACAATTACCCGATTAATATTTTATAAAAACAAATAAATTATTGATTAAAATGGATATTGGTACAGAATTGTATTATTATGTTTACTTGATATTGTGGTGCGTTACTGGAGTTTTTATTATCATTAAAGCCGTAAAATCTAAAACCATTAATTTGATTCATTTCGGACTCTCGTTGATATCCTTAGGACTTGCGAGTATTCCTGAACTTTTTGGATCTTATTCTGGAGCCGCAATTTTTCGGGGTATAGGATTAATTTTGGTGCTATTCTTTATTGAAAAAACATTTTACGAGGAAAAAAAAAGTCCATTCGTGCTTTTTGTTATTTGCTTGATAATTGGAGCATCATTTATGGCGATATTCGACCTTTGGAGTAAAGTTACTCCATCAAAGCTCCTCGAGTACATCAGAGACCTCTCGTTTGCTATTTCGATAATGATTCCTTTTTGCTGGCTTACCTTTGCATCATATAGCTCATATAAACTGGTAAAAACTCTAGAAATTGAACCTCATATTATAAAGAGATATCAAATTCTCGGAGTAGTCGCTTTTATTAATCTCATACCTGCTACTTTCTTGTCCGTTGAAATTCCTCTAGCTATAACTGTCATGCCCGATTTTAGCGACATTGTATTAATTGGATTTTTAGTCTCGTCTTTACTTACGATTGTTTTCTATTACATACTATGGTTCATGCCTACATCAGTGAAGAATTATTTTAACAAGGATTATACACCTAAAGTAATTGAGGAGGATGTAGAGATCTCTGAGGAAGAGTTAATGAAAAGTATTAGAGAGGATATAGGAATATGACATCTATTATTGAGGTTTTGGGGGAACAAATTTCAAAAGCGCTTAATATAAAATCAATCCAAGCTAAAGGCCTTCTAAGGCTTGCAATAAAAGATGTCATGTCTGATAAACCAGTTGATCAGATGTCCTTAAAAGATATTAAGGTTGTTTTAAATCAAGGTCTTACCGAACGACTGAATAAGATAGGCGTGTCAAATAGTGCTCAAATAGTAAAAGAGGTAGCTAATTACATAACTGCCAACCAGTCATTGATAACAATAATAAAAATATAATTAACACATAATTAATATTCCCTAAAGGTGTGCTTGCATTTCGTACACCTGAAAAAACTCGTGCTAGGTTCGTCAGCACTCCTCGTTTGTTCTTGCCACGCTTCAGCTTTATCATTCTTGCATTTTGGACAATCTTTTGGAACTATAGGATGGACGGATATTTTATCATCCGCAGACACGACAATTAGATTGTTTTTAAGGGCGTCTTTCTTTTTCTGAATATCATTTTGAACTTCCAACTCATCTCGCACGATATTTTGATGATAACCGCACCTGCAAGCTAAAGATGGCTTTCCATCCATTAACTTCTTGCGCAACATGTTGTGACATTCAGGACAGAATTCTACCATGACTTAATCAATATTTACTTATTTATTCAGTATTTCTTTCTTAATTTCGTATAATTTTTGATAATATGAAAAGTTTAGGTTTCTCATGTCTTGCACTAATTGAGCTTGAATTGATTTTTCCCCCGATGTAGCGATGATTAACTCGCCAATGACATTAACTAAGTCATCTTCTTTAAACTCAAAGACAACGTCTTTAATTTTTACCTCAATCTCCCCGGTTTTATCGTCCAAGGTGAATTTATCGTTTTCAACGAGATTTAGCACATAACCCGTAATTTGTATTTTTATATCGTCGTTTTTTACATCTTTTATCGTTCTCTGCTTTGCAAACTGGCTCTCCATTTAATTCTCCTACAACTTAGTTTTATTTTATAGATAGAAAAATAAATTTGAATATGATAATGAAACCAATAACAAAAATATCTACTATTAATTGATAAATATTAATCTTTTCTTATCTCATTGGATCATGTCTTAATTTGATAAATTCATTTTTAAGAAAGCGTTAAATTCTATCAAACCTAATGAATTAATATTAAAAACTCATTAATGGGAATTATCAATTAGAAATAGTGAGAATTGACTTGACTGACAAGGTTGCTACTTTTGGAGAAATAATGCTTCGGCTTTCGCCACCTGGTTTCAAGCGATTTACGCAAGCCAGGTCTTTTGATGTAATATATGGAGGCGGAGAATCCAACGTTGCCGTTTCCTTGGCGAATTATGGCATTCCGGCAGAATTTATTACAAGAATTCCAAATAACGACATTGGAGAAGCGTGCATTCAGTTCTTAAGGCAATATGGTGTAAACACTGATAAAATAATAAGAGGTGGAGATCGTCTTGGGATATACTTCCTCGAAACTGGCGCATCTGCTCGCCCGAGTAAGGTTATTTACGATCGCGATCAATCTGCCATATCAACTGCTAAACCTGAGATGTTTGATTGGGACGAAATATTTGAAGATGTGAGTTGGTTCCATTGGACTGGAATAACACCCGCCATATCTCATGATTTAGCTGACATTTGCCTTGATGCTGTTAAAAATGCGAAGAAGAATGGCGTCACGGTTTCGTGCGACCTAAACTACAGGAGTAAATTATGGAAATATGGAAAAGACCCAATTGATGTAATGCCCGAACTCGTGAAACATTGCGATGTTACAATCGGAAACGAGGAAGATGCAGAAAAAGTGCTGGACATATCTGCTCCCGATACGGTCATTACATCTGGTAAAATTGATGCCAAAAATTACAGGTTTGTCGTGGAAGAAATCGTGAAAAAATACCCAAACATCAAGAAGGTTGCGATCACGCTGAGAGGATCCATCTCTGCAAGCCATAACACGTGGTCAGCGGTGCTTTACGATGGGAAAGAAATGTACACCGCGCCAACTTACGAAATCACTCATATTGTCGATAGAGTCGGGGGTGGTGATTCTTTCATGGGTGGCTTGATTTATGGGTTTCTCACATACAAGGACAATCTTCAACAAGCGTTAAATTTTGCCGTAGCAGCGTCGTGTTTGAAACACACGATTATAGGGGATTTTAATTTGTCCTCAGTCCAAGAAGTTGAAAAATTAATGGGTGGAGACACATCAGGTCGGGTGGCGAGATAAATGGCTAGATACTCGAGTATAGAGGTTTATAACGCAATTTTGGAACAAGGATTAGTGCCTGTTTTTTACAACGGGGATATTGAGAAATCAAAAAATATCATAAAAGCAATTGCTAAGGGAGGTGGAAAGATAGTCGAATTCACAAATCGCGGTGATTTCGCTCTTGAAATATTCATAAAATTAGTCAAATACTTTGAAGAAGAAGAGCCCCAATTGATTTTTGGAGTGGGTTCCGTTGTTGAACCTAATACAGCGGCTCTATACATCAATAACGGAGCTAATTTCGTTGTTGGTCCAGTATTGAATCCCGAGATCGCAAAATTATGTAATCGACGGAGGATTCCTTATTCACCGGGATGTGGAACTCCTTCTGAAATTTCACAAGCAGAAGAGATGGGATGTGAAATCATAAAAATCTTCCCAGCAGGCATCGTAGGGGGTCCAAGTTTTGTCAAATCAATTCTAGCGCCTAGTCCGTGGACTAAAGTAATGCCAACTGGAGGGATTGATATAACCGAAGAAAGCATAAAATCTTGGTTTGAAGCTGGAATTGTTGCCGCAGGGATTGGTTCAAAACTCATCACTAAAAAGTTAGTGGAATCTGAAGATTGGGATGGAATTTCACAGAACGTGTCAGAAACTCTCAAATTAATACACAAATACAAGAAGTAGGTATTAAAATGAAATTAGATAAAAGCGTGGCCATTATAACGGGGGCAGGAGCAGGTATTGGTGCTGCCACAGCAATTTTATTTGCTAAAAATGGCGTAAAAGTTTGTTGTAATTCAAGAACTCAATCTGCGTTAAAAATAGTTGAGAATATTCAGTCTTTTGGAGGAGACGCAATCTTTGTACAGGGAGATGTGTCTATAGATGAAGATGCAAAAAAAATTATAGATGAAACAATAAATGCGTTTGGTAAAATTGACATCCTCTTTAACAACGCTGGAATAGTCGTTGGAGGAGCCATCGATACAACTACTGACGAAGATTGGGATCGTTGTATGGCTGTAAATGTGAAAGGAGTATATTTGGTTTCGAAACATGCTGTCCCTCATTTAAAAAATACTCATGGCACGATAATAAACAATTCGTCTTCAGTTGCTTTTAAAGGAGTTCAGAATAGAGCAGCATATACTGCTTCTAAAGGAGCCGTACTATCAATGACGAGGGCAATGGCGGCAGATTACATTGAGGATAAAATTCGAGTGAACGCCATATGTCCGGGCACGACAGACACTCCCTCTTTGGCCGTACGCTTGTCTAAATTCGATAATCCTGAAGAAGCAAGGAAGGATTTTGTTGCTCGTCAAAGGATGGGACGTTTAGGGACTTCCGAAGAGATCGCCCAAGGCGTGTTGTTTCTCGCTCAAAACGAATTTTGCACGGGAATAAGCCTTTCCATTGACGGTGGAATGACGATGTAAATAAATTAATAATATATAAATAAAAAAAATCAAAATAATAAAATATAAGGTAAATAAAATGGAGCAAGTAAAGTTTGGAATTATTGGTTGTGGTAATGCAGCGATGTTTCATGCTCTTGGAATTAAAAAAGATCCAAATCCAAATATAAAATTCGTTGCTGCATTCGATGTTAATGAAAGAAGCGTGAACCGCTTGTCAAAAAGGAATAAATTAACGCCGTACACGGATTTAGATAAATTCTTAGAAAGCGATCTTGATGCGGTACTCGTAACGGTTCCGCATTTTTTGCACGAGAAGATCGTTAAAACTGTTGCAGAAGCGGGAAAGCACGTGTTGTGCGAAAAACCAATGGCAACCACCTTGGAAGAGTGTGACTCGATGATTGCTGCTACTAAAAAAGCTGGAGTCAAGTTCATGATCGCCGAAAACCATAGATTTCTTCCAGCACATGTTTACATGAAACAATTGTTGGAAAAGGATTTCATAGGTGATGTGTTTCTCGGATATACATATGAAGGAGCTTATTGCACATCCGATGAATTTATGGATCCGGATATATGGCATTTTACATACGATAAAGGTGGTGGCGGTGTTGTGGCAGATCAAGGCGTTCACAAATTTACAATGTTAAATTGGTTTTTAGGAGAAGTCGAGTCTGCTCAATGTTGGTGCTCAAAGACATTGAATAGTCCTCCAAACAAGGGTGAAGACACGGCGATTATTCTCTTAAGATATAAATCAGGAGCAGTGGTTACCGTATCCTTGTCATCAGTAACTGTTCACCCGTTAAATAATAGCACGGAACTACAAGGAACCAAGGGAACAATTTACGAGAACCACTCATGGGAAAATCCCCTAAAAATATTTTCTTCCCATCCCGAAGCTGAGAAAAAAGGCGAGTTTTACAGTCCATCTGAACCAATCGAACACGGTGAATACCCTGCATATTATACGATTTCTGCTCGAGAAGAAGATCGTTATTTTGCTAGCTGTATTTTGGAAGATAAAGAACCCGAGTTCACGCCTGAACAAGCTAAAGAAGGAATCGCTGTCGTTCTGTTATCGTATCTTTCTGCTAAAAACGGAACCATAACTTCAATGGATGAACTTAAGGATGTTGAAAAAAATGAGGGAACCCAGAGCATCTTGGAAGGATTAGGCTCCATCATGCAAGATAATTACAAAACCTTAAAGTGGAAATAAATCTTTTCAATTTAAAATAATATTTATTAAAAATCAGGTTGAATAATAGAGTTAGAATAAAAATAATTAAAATAAAAATAAATAGTGAATTAATAAAATGTCAGAAATTGGAGAATTTGATAGTATTGCCTCTGATAAACCAACTGTATGCTTACAAACTCTTGAACTGGGAAAACAAATCGTAGAAATTCTCGTGGACACAAAAGCGGGTCTTGATGAGCAAGGGAAGATGGCAAGAAAAATGGGATTGAAGATTTTTAAAAAAAATGCAAAGATGCCCATTGAAGAGTGGATTCAATACGCTAAGGACTTAGTGCCAGAGTTCGAAAAATTAGTGAAATCAATAGAAAAAGGCGATAATCTAACAATGGACTCAATCTCCGAAGCTAAGCCAAAATTTGCGGATCTTAAAGAAAATTACATTGCCACAGCCAAAATGGCTTCAAGATTTCTTAAAGGGGAAGAGTTGGAAGATGCTCTTGAAGGATTAACCTTTTCAGAAAAAAGAATTGGATTACTCATCGAAGCAATAGAATTCCTTGAAAAACATTGAAATTCTTATTCCTTTTATTAAAAAAAGAAAATAATTACATGAAGAAACCCCTTATTGAGTAGTCCATCCACCGTCAATGCGAAGGTCACTCCCGGTCATGTAAGAAGCGTCCTCAGTTGCTAAAAAAAGAATCCCCGTCGCTACTTCTTCGGGACGAGCCCATCGACCTAGTACTCCTTCTTCCTCGAACTCCTTTTTAACCTGTTCATATGTCAAACCTCTATCTTTAGCTTGTTTGGCAACATCACTCTGGAGCATGGGTGTGTCAGTTGCTCCAGGAGAAACGCTGTTCACTCTTACATTGTAAGGAGCTAAATCAAGAGCCAAAGCTCTTGTGTATCCCAAAACGGCTGCTTTAGTCGAACAATAATTAGCATGCACTGTCTGCCCGATGTGAGCTGCAACAGAAGCTAGTGTTATTATCGAACCGTATCCTTGCTTCCTAAAGAATGGAACTGCGTATTTACATGTGTTGTGAGTTCCTTTTACATTTATATCTATTAAGAGATCGTAATCTTCGTCAGGGAATGTATCAACTTCACCCACTCTTACCACTCCTGCGTTTACGATTAACACATCAATACGACCATGGGTATCTATCGTTCTTTCAATCATCTTTTGTACTTCATCTTGATTTCGCACGTCCACTTTCGAGATCGTGGTTTTCTTTTTCTCATCTTCTGAAAGCATTTCATAGGTTTCCTTCAATCCTTCTTCATCGATGTCTGAAAGCACTAGTATTGCTCCTTCTTTTGCGAATAATTTTGCTGTAGCCCTTCCTATTCCAGCCGCCGCTCCAGTCAATACGGTTACTTTATCTTTAACTCTCACTTCAATCATCAACTCGTTATTTTATAAATATTTCTTTATCGAGACTTGAAAGCCTTTCGCATCCAGAGCTAGTGATTCTGTAGCAATCTTCAATTCCTACCAAACCTTGTCCTCTAACGAGTTGCCATGCTTCTATGTCTAAGACCATATTTTCTTCAAATAGATATTCCATGGGTTTTCCCGGGCCAAACACGTGATATTCTTCTACTTCAAGACCAATGCTATGTCCTATGATGTTAGCCCTGCCTCTCTTAGATAAAGTCTTGAAAAAGCTCATGGCATCCTCATATAGCTGTTTGGGATCTCCTCCTGGTTTTATGTGATCTAGGCAAAATTCTTGCACTTTAATGATATTTTCCATGACTTCTGCAGCCTTTTCGGGAACCTCACCCACGCAAGCTTCCCTGCTCACGTCTGAGACGTATCCTTTCCAAACAGCACCCATGTCTAAACGAATGACATCACCTGGTTTTACTGTTATTCCGATTCCTGGAGCTTCTGGATCTGAAGGACCTATATTCATCGTTAAATGATCCCATCCTTCTGCCCCCTCGTCTATAATGGATCTTCTTGCTATTTGTAACAACTCGTTATCTGTAATCCCTTCTTTTATCGCATCAATCATGTTCATTATTGCTTTCTCAGCTATCTCTGTTGATTTTTTAATCCGCTTGATTTCTTCTTCAGTTTTAACTATTCGCATGTCTAAAAACGCCTTATCTGCATCAACGAACTTAGCATTTGGAAATGTTTTCCGCAAGAATTCTGACTGATACCTTGGCATGAGCCTTTCAAGGCCGATTGTTTTTCCTGCCAAATCCCACTCATTTATTTTATCCCCAAGATACTGCAAGGCTGCTTTAGGAGACATGATGCCTTCAACATCTTTTACCCATGAAAACCTTTCCGTGCTTGCGTACACCATCCAAAGTAGTAAACTTTCTTCCCCATCTCTACGAACTAACGAGAAGTTTGGATATTGATTGTACAACACGTACAATATCGGATTTGGAGCAACGTGGAGCGTAGGTATTCCCGTCGTGTAAAACACGTTTACTGGTGTAGTAGCGATTAACAAATCAATATCGTGGTTATCAAGGACTTTGCTTGCTTTCTTTTTATCATATCCTATAGGTTCTACCATTTTTATTCACATTTGATAGTCAATATAAAAATATATTAAAAATAATAAATAATGAAGCATTAAAAAATTTGGACTTTAAATGTCGTCCATGAATATTTCTAATACTTCTAAATCTGCCATGTTTCCTTTTGGTTTAAGTTGACCATCCATGAACGCTTCCATTGGATCGACCTCTCCCGTACAGATACCAATGAACATGTCACTTTCTACGTCCAAGCTCATTTCAGCGTTTTCATTTAGACCTTCCTCAACTCTTGCTTTTTGACCCTCAATAATCAATTGTAAATGATAATCAAGATCGGGAAAACTCAATTGTAGAGTTTTATTGTACCCTTCGAATTCTTCTGCTATTTCAGGATCTTCTACTTTCTTTGCCCATTTCTCTAATTCACTTTTTAATTCTTCAGTTGTAGCCAATCTATACACCTCTTATTATATTTTTATTTCTCTTATAGTATTTTATTATTTTAAATTTTATTAAGTTCATAAGTAATTTAAGATAAGTCCCGAGTAATTTAAAAATTTAACACATAATCTTTTAAAATTATTTCAAATGCTTTAAAGATGTTTTGATCACTTTGAACTAATATTCCCGACAATAATAGAAGATTTTTTAAGGTATTCGTCTAAAATATAAAAATAACAAATAAAATTAAATTTAGGTTAAAAGAATTGGATTCAACAATATATTTATTAGGTGTTATAATGGCAATTTTATCTGGAATAGCGAATAACTATGGCACGGTATTACAAAAAAAAGTAGTAAATGAGCATAAAAACGACGAGGAATTCTTAAAAAATATAGCTAAGGATAAAACGTGGTTACTTGGCTTAATTTTACAGTTAGCTATAGGTTCTGTATTTTTCATGGTTGCTCAAATCTTAATAGGTCCTGCCCTTGTTCCTGGATTAATGGCTGCGGGTTTAATAGTTCTAGCTATAGGTTCCGTGAGGATTTTAGGTGAGACGCTTAAAAGAGACGAGTACATCGGTATAATAGTAATGATAATGGGTATTTTATTGCTAGGTATGAGTGAATTGTCGATTCCTACGGAAACTCTCGTTTTAACAGATTACGTTTTTACAATGTCCGCTTTTACAGTCATATTGGTCCTAAGCGCAATTGCATGCAAAGTGGCAGCAAAGAAGATAAATAGAGTAAAAGCCCTCCTTCTTGCTATTTTTTCAGGTTTCATGTTTTCGCTCAGTAACTTTTGGATTAGCCCATTAATGACCGTTTTTGAGCAAATGACTTTCACTCCCGGTTATATTGCTATTTTCATTATAGCTTCGGTCATTCTTGTCTTGTCAAATATTTTTGGAATTACAGAACTTCAGAAAGCTTTTACATCTGGTCAAGCATCTAATTTAATACCAGTACAGCAGGTTCCCATACAAATTACACCGATTTTCGTATATTTCTTAGTGTTTCTTCAAACCGCATTACCAATGGCTTTCGTGTATATCAGCATTGGTGTTGCTTTGATAATAATAAGCTCCTTCTTATTGGGAAAGCGACAAGCTCAGATGGAAGAAATACAAAAATAATTTTTTAAGGAATATGTGATGAAAAATAATCTCAAATGGGATTTTCCGTATCCCTCCCAAAGAATGCCCGTCATGGCTAATAACATAGTTTCAACTTCGCAGCCTTTAGCGTCTCAAGCGGGAATTCACATGTTAAAAAAAGGCGGAAATGCCGTGGATGCAGCGTTAGCAGCTGCTATAACGTTGACTGTAGTAGAACCAACAATGAACGGAATTGGGAGCGATGCCTTTGCGATTTTGTGGGAGGGGAATAATATTGTAGGATTAAATGCGTCTGGTAGGTCTCCTGCGGCTTGGACTCCAGAATATTTTTCTCGCAAAAGGACAATGCCATTAATAGGATGGGATTCAGTAACTGTTCCAGGGGCGGTTTCAGCCTGGGTTGAGCTATCAAAGAGATACGGACAACTCTCTTTTCAAGAAGTATTCGAACCTGCGATCCACTACGCAAAAAATGGGTTCTTAGTATCTCCAATTACCGCACAGGTCTGGAACTTACAAAAGAACATGTACAAACTAAAGAAATTTCCCGAATTCTATAAGACATTTTTTATTAACAACGAGGCACCTCGAGCAGGACAGTTGTTTAAATGTCCTGATCACGCAAAAACGTTAGAGCTCATAGCAAAAACGGAGGGTGAAGCTTTTTACAGCGGAGAATTGGCGAAAAAGATTGTTAACCACGCAAAAGAAACGGGTGGTTTGATGACTCTTGAAGATCTTGAAAGTCATAAGATTACATGGGAAGAACCGATAACAATGGATTACAAGGGCGTGCAATTACACGAAATTCCTCCTAATGGACAAGGATTGGCCGCTTTAATCATGTTAGGGATATTGAAGCAGCACGATATTGGTTCTTTCGAGCCCGACTCGCCAGAATCGTTGCACGTTCAAATCGAAGCAATGAAATTGGCATTTGCGGACGCTTATCGTTATATCTCTGATCCTTCAACAATGGAATTTAAACCTTCTCTCTTATTAAAATCTGAATATTTAATTGAAAGAGCACGCCTGATTGATCCTAATAAAGCGCAAAACCCAAAGTATGGCGAACCGAAGCATAGTGATACGATTTATTTAACAACTGCAGATGAACAAGGAATGATGGTCTCTTACATCCAATCAAATTATTGGGGATTTGGTTCTGGTGTTGTTGTGCCTGGAACAGGTATAAGTCTTCAAAATCGGGGTTCTGCGTTTTCTTTGGTTGAAGGACACCCTAATCAAGTAGGTCCTAACAAGCGTCCCTTTCACACGATAATTCCTGCTTTTGTTACTAACAAAGACGGACCAGTTATGAGCTTTGGCGTAATGGGTGGCGACATGCAACCTCAAGGGCATGCCCAAATGATGATTAGAATATTTGTATACGGTCAAAATCCTCAAGCCGCGTGTGACGCTCCTAGATGGAAAGTCATGCAAGGTTTACGGGTTAAAACCGAAAAAGGAATGAATAAAGAAGCCATTGATGGCTTGGTTCAACGAGGACATCAAATCGCTAGTGCCCATTATTTTGATTTTGGCGGGGCGCAATTAATTTACAAGCTAGAAGATGGTTATGTTGCAGCTTCAGAACCCAGAAAAGATGGACAAGCCGTGGGATATTGAAAAAATAAAATAGAGGTAAAAAATAATGGACGATCCTTCGTTATATTGGATAGGAATTATTATAGCGCTAGTTTCAGGCACTATAAAAAGTGTGGGACACGTGATACAGAAAAAAGTAATAGTCGATCTTCCTGAAGAATCAAAGTTAATGAAAAGTTTGATTAGAAATAGATTGTGGGTTTTTGGATTAATCCTAGATATGGGTCTTGGCACTGTATTTTTCTTTATCGCTCAATCATTTATCGGACCAGTGTTGATTCCTGGGTTAATAGATATAGGTCTAATTGTATTAGCAATAGGATCTGTAAAAATAATTGGTGATACTCTTAAAAAAGAAGAGATTACTGCAATTTTTTTAATTATTGCTGCTGTTTTTTTTCTAAGCTTTAGTGAATTGGAAGTAAAAACATCTGAAATAAATTTGTTAGAAGTTGGATTTTTAGGGAGATTAGCGATATACTCAATTACTCTATTTACTCTAGCTGCTCTATTCGAGTGGCTTCATAGGAAAAACCAACAATATAGTGGTATTTTATTGGCTATTTTATCAGGCTTCATGTTTGCAATTTCAAATGCATGGATAGGCGTTTTGACTGGTATTTTTTCCCAGGGATTTTCAAATCCAGGACATATTATTCTTTTTATCCCCTCTATCATTATTCTACCCTTAACAAATGTATTAGGAATAATAAAAATTAATCAATCTTTCAAAGAAGGTAAGGCACATGTAATGATTTCAATTCAGCAAATTCCATTAGAGATTACTCCAATAATAATATATTTTTTTGTATTTTTATTGATATCTCCTAAGATCTATTCATTACCATTTATAATCATTGCTGGTGTTTTACTGATAGCTTGTTCGTATCTATTGGGAAAAAGGCAAGTAAAACTTGATGAATTAAAATAAATTTATACGTGTATAATTAATAGAAAAATAAAATTAAAGGGAAAAAAAAAATGGCGAAAATTATATTTTTTCAAGCTCATCCTGATGATGAGTTGAAGAGTGGTCAAATATTACATTATCTATCAAAAAAAAGCAAAAATAAGCACATCATTAAAGTAGCGTGCATTACTAAAGGTGAATGGGGTTTACCAGGCACTCAATACGATAAATATAAAGGCGATATGCTTGCTAAAATAAGAACAAAGGAATTATATGATTCTTATGCGACAATTGGAGTCCCTCCAGAGAATATAGAGTTCTTTGGATACTTTGATGGATTTGTTAAGTTTAATAGAGAATTCGTGGATAAAATTGCATTGTATCTCAAAAAAGAAAAACCCGATATAGTTTTTGTTTCAGAACCGATATATTGCTGGTATTACCACGGAGATCACGTGAATACGGGGAAAGCCGTATATTATTGTATATATAACAAAATAATTGATTGCACTCCTATACTCTATTTTTACGGCACTTTAACCCCTAATTACATTTTTGGATTTAAAAAGGAAGATTTTGAATTATTTGAACAAATGCGACAATGCCACAAAACTCAGTTTTGGCTTACATATAAATTACATAGAACCTTTAAATTATCGACGAGATTAGCAGCAATAAAATTGCGTGGTTGGAAATACGCTGAAAAATATCGTCGTGTATACTTTAACGAGAAAAATCTGAAAAAAAATAAACCCTCGATGAGAATACAGATAATTAGTCATTTCTTTTCCAGCCTTCCTTTTTTCATAGCGCAATATCCACAAGAAATATTAGATAGATTAAAAAAAGAAGGAAAAATATAATGTCAAGAGTACTAATAACCGGCGCGAATGGCTTCATAGGAGCAAACATCGTTCGCGCAGCATTGGAAAAAGGATATGAAGTCAACGCGTTTGTAAGAAAAACTTCAGACCTTCAAGCACTTGAAGGATTACCAATACAATACGCTTATGGTGATTTGAGGGATATTGATTCGTTAAGTAAAGCAATGAACGATTGTGAATATATCATTCACGCAGGAGCAATATATCTTTTCCTCCCCATGTGGTTCTGGGCAGATCCTGAGAAAATTCAAGCAATGTACGATGTGAATGTAAGGGCTACAGACAGAATGTTCAATGAAGCAAAAGAAAAAGGGATTAAAAAGGTTGTCTTCACGAGCTCAGAAAGCGCAATGGGCATGCCGGAAGATGGTTCGATTGGAGATGGGAGCCTATTTGCCAGCAAAAAAGAAATGCCTGGGCATTATAAAAGATCCAAATATCTAGGAGAGCTCGTGGCGTTAAAGTGGAACAAAAAAGGACTCCCGACTTGTTCCATTCTACCCACTGTTCCCATAGGTCCTTACGATATAAAGCCTACTCCAACGGGAAGAATTATTATGGATTTCATGAACGGGAAAATGCCTGGATTTGTAGATACGAGCATGAATGTTGTATCCGTTAAAGACGTAGCAATGGCACACGTGCTTGCGATTGAAAATGGCAAACCAGGTGCAAGATACATTGGAGGAAATAAAAACATGGCTTTTAGAGATTTTTTGCGTTTAATTGCCGATGTAGCTGGAAAAAAAGCTCCAATTTTCTCCTTTCCAAAAATACTCGCAAAGACTTTTGCGTTCTTTGACGAGTTGATATCCTGCAACATCAAGCATAAAGATCCCAAGACTCCTTTAGAAAGCGTAGCAGCAGCTAAGTATCGAGTGTTTGATCCTTCAAAGTCTTGGAGTGAACTAAAAATGCCTAAAACAAACCTTCGCATAGCTATTCGAGAACAAATTGATTGGTTCTTTGAAAATGGATATATAAAATCAAAATAATATAATTTTGGAGAATAAATTTAATGGCTCTATATGATGAATTAGTTAATATTGTAGGTAATAAGTATTGTACCGATAAAGACTATATTTGCGTCTCGTATTCAAGGGGCATTGATCCTTGTTTACCGGAAATTACCCCTCAAATAGTCCTTCGTCCCGAATCCACGGTACAAGTTGCTGAAATAATAAAAATTGCAAATAAATACAAAACCCCTATATTACCTAGAGGAGGAGGTTGTGGTTTAATGGGAGGTAGCAAACCAATAAGCGAAGAAACCATACTCCTCGATCTAACTCGCATGGATAAGATTCTTGATATTAATGAGGATACCCATACCGTTACAGTCCAATGTGGGATTAGCTGGTCAAGACTCAACGCTGTTCTATTGGATAAAGGATATTACACCGGAAACATGGGCCCGGGATCGGGACTTACCGCATCTATAGGAGGAGGATTATCTCATCATTCAGGTGGTGGCGGAGGTTGTGCAAAATACGGAAAATGCACCGAACATTGCGTTGGATTGGAAGTTGTTTTAGGAACAGGGGAGATTATAACTCTTGGGTCCCAAGAGAGTAAGTTTATCGAAAACCCTTTTATAAGATTTGCGTTCGGACCAGATTTAATGGGAATCTTTCTTGGTGATAATGGTATTATGGGAGTAAAAACACAGGCTACGCTTAATATCTTTCGAAGACCACCTTATTATTCCGGGAAAACATTTTACATCGAGGACGATTCGTACGAAAAATCCCAACAAATAGTGTTAGACATGATGAAATTAGGTTGGTCAAAAGAATTAGGGATTTATGATTTCTTCTTCTACCCGCCCCCTTCAGTCATGGGTATTACAACGGATGGATTGATAGAGTCCTGGGGGGACATAAAAGGGGGTGTGATTTTCTATGTACACGAAGCATTCGATGAACAAGTTTTAGAGAGAACTTCTGATGTACTAGAAGGTATCGCAAAAAAGCATTCAACCCGCGAATTAGGCCCCAGTCCAGAAGAAGGAAACATAACTGATTGGTTTTACGCCGAGCAAGGACACTGGCAAATTTATCACAATCTCTTTTCAATGATGGGTCCAGACTATTTTGTTGCAACGACCGAATTCATATACCCGATTGCTAAATATCCCGAGATGCTTTATAAATTAGATAAGTGGGAAGAAGATCATCACGAAGAACTCTTTGATGCTGATGCAGAATCAGGAGTTGGGCAAGTGTACATGTTAAATCATAACTGCTGTTATTTTGGTACCGGCATTAACGCCACATCTGACGAGGACCTCAAAGAAGACGTGATTAAATTGTGGAAGGAACAATTCGAGTTCATTCTTAAAGAAGGAGGCGTTCTATACATGTGTGGTCAAATCGGTTCTCATGTAATTATCGATTCAAGAGTGTATTCTGACGAATATTACAACTTTTTTAAAGGAGTAAAGGAGGTTACTGATCCTAATCATATTATTAGTCCAGGAAAATTTAGATTTTAATGAGAGATGAGATGAGCATAATGACAGAAAAATTAAAACGACTTTCTGAACTAGAAGAGAGGATCCTATCTTGCATTGGTGTTGGTGATTGCCGGAATGCCTTAAAAGGACCATATAGCAAGCCTATTATAGAGATCAGTTGTCCAAATAGGGAACACGGAAGCGGTTTTGAAGTTCATTTCGCACGAGGAAGATTTTCCCTTGCTCGGGCTTTGTTAGATGGAAGGATAGAACCTAGTGAGGGTTTAGCAGAAGAAGTCTATCGTTGCACGCTCTGTGGATCGTGCAGATACGTGTGTAATAATTGCGAGAATCCTGATTTTATTGTCAATGCCCGGGAAAACATCGAGGATCACGTCGAAATTTGGGAGGAAATGAGAGCAGATTTGGTAGACGCTGGAGTTGCACCCCTTCCAAAACACAAAGAGATCTTTTCTCACCAAGAAAAAGAGCACAATCCCTACTTTGAAAAACACTCTGATCGGTTAAATTGGTTACCAAAAGACTCTTTATTTCTAAAACCTGGGGGAGAATATCTATTCTTCGTAGGGTGTACGTCTGCATATCGTTTAAACGACATTTCAAGAACTTTTCTGGATATTGCAGAACAAGCTAACCTTAAAATATCGATTTCCCCGGAAGAATGGTGCTGTGGGTCCGTTAATTTTAGAACGGGCGTCGAAAAGTTGGGAAAGGAAACTGCCCAGCATAATGCTGAGACATTTAAAGCAACGGGGATAAAAAAGATAATTGCCACGTGTGCTGGCTGTTATAGAACATTAAAAATCGACTATCCAAAATGGATTGAAGATTGGGATTTTGAAGTGCTGCATTCCATTGAAGTTATTGACGAATCGATACAAAATGGGAAGATAAAGATAACAAATAAGATTCCTGGAATCATCACCTATCACGATCCTTGCCATTTAGGGCGCCACGCTGAACTTTACGATGCTCCAAGAAGGGTAATTGAAGCTATCAAGCGGGACGAATTCATAGAAATGAGGAGAAACAGGGCAAATGCATATTGCTGTGGTGCGGGAGGGGGTGTAAAATCGGGATTTCCAGAGTTTGCGCTTGAAGTTGCTATTGAAAGGATCAAAGAAGCAGAAGAGACTGGCGCGGAATGGTTGACCAGTACTTGTCCTTTCTGTCTTGGAAATCTCAAGGACGCAGCTAACGCATCTGGTTCAAAGATTAAAGTGGTAGACCTTTTAGAATTAGTTAAGAAAGCAATTTAAAATATTTGTAATGTTACTTGTCTAATCTTTTTATAATATCCATGCAGATTCTATAAGCATTCACCAAATTTTCGAAGGTCATGTTTTCAATAACATCATATCTAGTGTGATAATAATATTCTTTACTTGATTGTGGCGTGCTACTTAACGATGTTGCTGAAAGATGTTTGCGACAAAAACTCAGTGAATCTGTATAAGCAATTAAAGTTGTGACTTTTGTTTTAATGTTGAGATTATCCCCCGATTCTTTTAATAAATTGATGATCTCCTCATCCATTTTAACAAAACCTTGTAATTCAGATTTTCCAATTAAGAGAGGCGAATTCTTATTCCCGATCATGTCAATATTTATTATTTTCGCATCTTTAATATCATTAAAATGTGTTTTAACAAATGCCTTGCTGCCCTTTGAACCTGTTTCTTCGCACCCATATGCATTTATCCAAACCTCAACATTTTTTGGCTTGTTTTCTGGCAAGCTAAGGTTTTTCACGAGCTCGTAACAAACCGCCATCCCCGACAAGTTATCGTTTGCGCCCATTACGGGACGATTTGAAATTATTAAAAATAGCTGGACGATTGGTATTGGAATAGTGATGATGAAAACTATGAAAATAATCCGTTCAACTGGAAGAATAACAGATTCAAGTCCCGTAAGTAATAGAATGTTCTTTACAATTAAGATTAAAAACAATATCGTATTTAAGAACCAGTTTATCCCAATAATGATAGGAAACTTATTACGAAGTCTTCTTATGAGCGGGTATTCCCAATTTGAATCTACATGGCTTCCGATTATGACCAATGTTTTTGTCCGATTCTTAGGTTTTATCTTGCTAATAATGTTTTGAGATGATTTTTTAGGAAACATGAAATCAATAACTTCTTTAGCAAGGGTCATTTCACCAAATAAGATTAGGATTAATATAAACGCCACGAACAAACTCAACCAAGGTATTAACCAATAAAGAATAAGTGAAACAAAGTATAAAATCATCGGCAAGCGAAATGCTGCTTTATATGCTCCTGGATGCGTGTAAAATATCTCACTTACAACATCATCACAATAATTCTTCATTTTTTCTTTAAAAAGGTTTGCAGCCGCCATTTCTTCACTACTACAAGGTGCTCGCGAGCCAATATTATCGCAAAATTCTTGTACAAACTCTTTCATTTCCATTTCTAGCTTTGATTCTGCTTCTGTCATTCCAAGACACCTATCAATAATTTGTCAAACTCTTTTTTCTTTTTAAATACTGTTCAATATAAATATTTAATTTAAAATTATAAATTGAGCGTTATTAAAACGCTAATATTAAGTTTTTTAATGAAAAAATTTCTAACAATATTATCTGAATCAAAATGAACCAGAAATTGATAGAATCATGTCATTTAAGTTAAAATTAGAAAATAGTCGAATTTTAAAAGGAATTATAGAAACCTTGGCGAGTATTATTGACGAAACTGAATTTGTTGTCACTCCAAAGGAGCTGGCAATCTCAGCGATGGATCCTAGTCGAATATGCTTGTTAAAACTATCTATTAAAAAGGGTAATTTTGATGGATATGAATGTAGTACTGAATCTAAAGTAGGGTTAAACTTGGACGACTTGGACAAGATATTGAAAAGGAGCGCGAATGAGGATCAGTTAGAAATTGATTTTAACGAGAAAGAAAACAAGGTAAAAATCAAGATGGAGAGAGAAGGAACTAGCCGAACTCGAACGTTTAGTTTAGCCTTATTAGATATCGACATTGAAGAAATTCCCATGGAAAACCTGCTGGCTATTGAATATCCTACTAACTTTACAATTGATCCCCCCTTTTTAGTGGAAGCGATAAAAGACGCTGAAATTTATTCAGAAATACTCAACATCAAAGCTGAAGAAGGACAAGGATTAGTTTTCAGTTCTACGGGTCAAATTGGAGAAATGGAATATGATCTTAATCAGGAAGACCTTTTAGAAAGTAATATAAGCGATGTTAATAGTGGTGCGTATTCACTGACTTTTCTAAAAGCTATCTTGAAAATCGCATCTATTACTGAAAAACTGGAGATATCGTTGAGAACAGATCACCCATTAAAGATGATATTCAACCTGCTCGAAGGCGGAGAATTAAGCTATTTCTTGGCGCCACGGGTTGAAGAAGCTGACTTTGACGAAGATGATGACGACATGGACGAGTTTTAATTTACACAACAAATTAAAGTTATTAATAAATCAGTTTACTCATATCCATTAAAACCTATCAAGCTTATCAGTTATTAAGATATAATATTCTTTATAGAAAAGATTAGGGTGTCTTGAACATTAGAATTGAATTGCTAAATCATTATCCGTGGCTCCCATCTTTAAAAGATCACTATCCTGACTTGAAAACTGAGGTTTTTATCAAAGAACTCTTCAAAAAGTATCCTAAGGAAGAAATTCATGAGAGGATTTTGAGGATTTTTAAAGCAGCATTTCAAAATTTAGAACAAGTTCCAAAGTATGAAAGTGATGAATTGAACATTTATTTATATCTAATGCTTAAGATCTTATTGTATGTATTGGACAATAAATCAATAACGAATAGAATTGCTAACTTGTATTCAAAAATAAACTATGCTGAATTAATACAAGAAAATGATGCAAATATAGACGCTATTTGTGAAGATTTGGATTTAGAAGTGCTCTACTATGAGCACCCAATAACTTATGGTGCACATATTACTAAAAATCAAACAGAACGACTTCAAACAAATTTTAGAATTCATTTTATTGATTACTTAAAACTCGCTGCTAATTTAAGGGATGATTACAGAAAATTAATAAACAATCCTCTTATAGAGGGTTATGTTTTCATTCAAAAGAGGAGCTTAATAAGATTAATTCAAGAATTCGTGCGTGTAAAGGTGTTACCAAAGGAGAGCGACGATAAAGCAACATTAACAGCTTACAGAGAAAAATATTTTAATACTGAAGAATTTAAAGAAATCTACGACAAGATTATAGAAGAATGGAAAGAAAAGAAGGAAGATTTTGAATTTAAAGAATTTAAATTTTCTAAAGGCTCAGATCTTTCTGATAGTTTCCCACCTTGCTTGAAAGAAATTCTTCAAAAAGCTCAAGATGGGGTAAATTTAACCCATAACGAAAGACTATTTTTGGTCTTTTTACTACACGCTCTTGAATACCCCGTGGATAAAATCGTCGATATCTTTTCCGCATTGCCCGATTTTAATAGAGAAAAAACCTTATATCAAGTTAATTTCGCTTTAGAGAAAAAATATACCCCACATAAGTGTGATACATTAAAATCATTAAATTTTTGCATGGCTGAGAAGTATAAAGACGAGCTCTGTTTAAACGGATACTACTCTAGAAAAACAGACGAGCAGAAGAAAATTTCACACCCACTTTTTTACATTCAAATAAAACAATATCGCATGTCAAGACCTCAAAATATACCAAATACTCAAGCAGGAAATGAAAATGAATGAAAATATTTATTTAAACAGGTTATTTCGGCAATATTATCGAGAAAAACAAGCCAATTTGCCGGAAGTCTCTTCAATTCAGCAGAGAGAATTTGGGTTTTTTGAATGGGACAGGCCAGGAATGAACAGACACATGACATTTAATACGCTTGATAATTTAAAAAAATATTTAATTGATAAAGGACCAAGGCATGTCTATAACAGCGGAGCACTCTATTTAGAACCAGATAATCTTGTCATGGAGAATAAAATATATCAAGGGTGTGATTTGATCATTGATATTGATGTCGACCATTTTTTCACGCCATGCAAGGAAGATCACGATATTTGGTATTGTGTCGATTGTAATAAATCTGGTAAAGGAATGCATCCCTCAAAATGTCCTAATTGTAATAAAACTCGATTTAAAAGCTTAACATGGATATGCGAGGAGTGTTTAGAAGTTGCTAAAAAATCAATCTCCACGTTAATTCACGATTATTTAATCCCTGACTTTAGAATTAAAGAAAGTGAGTTAAACATTGCATTTTCCGGTCATAGAGGATATCATATCAAAGTAGAAAATAATAAAGTTAGGACTCTTTCTAGCGAAAGTAGAAGAGAAATAGTTGATTATTTATCTGGAAATAATATCTCTTTTGAAGTGTTGGGTTTTCGAATGATTAACCAAGTTATATATGGATTAAGAAAGGATAATATCGGCTGGTCCCAGAAAATCGTAAATAAAATTGAAGAAATTTTAAATCAACCTAATGAAGATATTCAAGATTTTTTATTTAATATTGGAATTCATCGAAATACTGTTGAAAGCTTTTTAAACTCTAAGGATGACTTTTTAAAAGCAATCACATCTAAACAGCCAACCTGGGCAATCGAAGGTTTTGGATTTCAAACTTGGCAAAACTTCCTGAAAGGTATTGTAGAAAAAGTTGGAGTCGAAATCGATGAACCAGTATCAATTGACGTTCATAGATTAATTAGATATCCTGGGACTCTACATGGGAAGACAGGATTTAAAGTTCAAGAATTAACATTAGACCAACTCGAGGATTTTAATCCGTTAAATGAAAATAACGAAGATCTCGATCCAATTATATTTAAAAGCGAAAAATCAACTCAGAAACTTGAGATCATCGAGAAATCGCTACCAGCAACAAAACTAAAAGATGAAACTTTCGGACCATATAAAAAAGGGGACGTGATAGAGGTTCCGAATCACATGGCTGTGTTCCTGCAATGCAAAGAGGTCGCAAAAACATCGCAATAAGTTAACAAAAATTATTTAATTAATTCTGCTCCTCATTAATATATAACATTACCAATATCGTTCGATTCACATGGATCTGAAACGCGAGTACGAAAAATTATTCTGGCATTGGCAAGAAGAACTTAAGCAAGCAGGATTAAGTCCATTTACTCAAGAAAATTTCAACAATTATAAGAAATTAATTAAAGAAATTAGCGATTTGGGAGTTCCAGAACAAGATCTCGTTAAGAACGCCATAAAAAAGGCTTATCAAGATAACATGAAGTTTCTTCTCTCCGATTTTTTAAAAATAAGAGAAATAAAAATTATGAACGCAGCTCTTGCCCTCCAAGAAATCGATTTTAATAACGTGATAGAAGCAGAAAAGATGTTTTTTCAAAATCTAGTGAGCTCTATTAAAGGATTTGAAAAAATGAAGGCCCTTTCTATTTACGACGGTACTGAGGAGATAACAGCGATTAAAGTTGATGAGCAAAAAATAGGACAAGTTGAAAAAATCGAACCAGTAGAAGTCGAGATCCAGGATACATTAAAAGCAACTCAAGTTTCTGAAGAACGCCAAGCTCTGATATCAGATCTTGTCGATGAGAAGAAAAAAGACGACTTTAATTATACTTTACTTCGATTTTTAAAACAAACACCTGCATTAGTTGGAATAGATCTCGTAAACTATGGACCATTTGAAAAAGATGACGTGGCTAATTTACCGTTTAAGAACGCTAAAATCCTACTTTTTGAGAAATTCGCAGAAAAAATTGAAATTAGTTAAGTTTGATTGTATTTCTTATCGAATTCTTCTCTAAAATATTTCATCCGATATTTCGCAAATTTATCAGTGAGCGAGAATTTTGGAGGTTTAACATTGATTAATTGACCGCCGCAAAAGCGACATTGCGAGTTTAGATTTGCCAAGCCATATTCATTGCATTCCTTACATTTTTGAAGGTATTTTGTCACGTTAGCAAACCTCTTTTAAGGAAAGGATTAATCTCGGATGAACTCAAATTGCCCGTTATTTTGATCGGCTTTTGCTTGGATTATTTCTAACGCCTCAGATAAGATTCCTTCCGCATCAATATAATCTTTTGAAATAATCTCTAAGCGATAATATGGAGTTCCAATATAACTAATGCTTAAATTTCTAGTTTTTTTAGGATATTCAATTACTCTCATGGCGCTCAGTAAAGCGTCTTTAATGTGTTCTATGCCGTTTTCGTTAATAAAAGAGAGCTTGATCTTTCCTATAATGCTTACCGTGGAAATCTCGACGTTCTCGTCGACTATTTGTAGATACGAATTCTTGATATCTTCCGAATTAAGATTGATTTCGTCTAATATGGCTTTCCCATTTTCCTTAAGCTCTTCAAGCGTCTCTTGATATGAGTTGTACAAGTCTAACACGGGAAAGCCTATCAAATTATACGCTTCATCTAAACTAATGTTTTGTTCTTCTGCGAGGAATTGAAGTAAATTTTCGTACTTTGTAGCGTATTTATGTTCTTTCATGCGTCTGTCTTTTTGCGCAGAATTTACTCTTCTTAAAGAACAGTCAACGTGTCCTTTATATTCGTCAACTTTTAACACTCTTAACACGATAACCTGGTTGATTCGAACAAAATTCCTTACATTTTTAATCCAGCGACTTGAGATCTCACTGATGTGAACCATGCCTCTTGCCATTCTCTCCGAAGGCAAGCCCTCGTAATCGATTAAATCCACGTAAACGTATTGTTTCTCGATCTCAACAACTCGAGCAATTACAAATTCGCCTTCCTTTGGGAATTTCGTTCGACTTTTTACCATGATATTTGCGAGTTCTTCTTTTTTTTTAAATGAAGTTGATTAATTTAATTAAAAGGTTTAATGGTATTTTATTTTTATTATCGAACAACTCAAAATTTGTCTCTTATTCATTTTAAAAATTCTATACTTTCCCATTAATTTCCCTAAACACTATTGATTAATTAGATTAGTTCGAAAAAAGGGTAAAAAATATAAAATAGATATCATTAAACAACAATATCATTCAATAAAATACTATCGATCAAAACGTATAGATTTGATTTAATAGTAGTACCATCAAAATGTTGATTGATCATTTAATAAAATTAAGTAAATTAAACAATATACAAAAAAATATTCAAAGAGATTGATTAAATATGCCGAAAGATAAGGAACATTTGAATTTAGTAATTATCGGCCACATAGATCATGGCAAATCTACAATGATGGGCTGCATGTTAATCAAAACTGGTGCTATCTCTGACAGGGAAGCACGAGAACTTGAAAAACTCGCAAAAGAATACGATAGAGAATCGTGGTCTTACGCATATGTTTTTGATAGATTAAAGGAAGAAAGACAGCGAGGTATTACGATCGACCTTGCTTTCAGGAAATTCGAAACACCTTCAAAATATTTCACAATTATCGATGCTCCTGGGCATGCTGACTTCGTCAAAAACATGATCACGGGCGCATCTCAAGCCGACGCTGCAATCTTAGTAGTCTCTGGTAAGAAAGGAGAAATGGAAGTTGGTATTGCAGCAAATGGTCAAACTCGAGAACATGCTTATTTAGCTCAGACATTAGGCGTCAAGCAACTGGTAGTTGCCATCAACAAAGCTGATGTTTGGGATTATGATCAAGCAAGATATGAAGAATGTAAGGATGCGGTCTCGGATTTATTAAGAAATATTGGTTTTCCAGTCAAAAAGATAAATTTTGTCCCAACAAGTGGAATGACAGGTGAAAATTTGGCTGAAAAATCTGATAAATTGTCGTGGTATGATGGACCTACGTTACTCGAAGCAATTGACGCATTTATAATCCCCGAGAAACCAACTGACAAGGCTTTAAGAGTACCAATTCAAGACGCCTATAAAATCAAGGGAACTGGTGTTGTACCTGTCGGTCGAGTAGAATCTGGCGTACTTAAGAAGGGAGATAAAATCATAATTAATCCTACAGGATTCAAAGGAGAAATTCGAAGCATAGAAATGCACCACGAAGAGATCCCGCAAGCAATTCCTGGAGATAACATTGGATTCAGCATTAGAGGCATCGAAATGAAAGACGTCGGGCGAGGCGATTGTTTAGGTCATCCTAGCGATCCTCCAACCGTTATTTTTCCAAATGGCAAGTGGGAAGGACAAATCATCGTTATTTGGCACCCAACTGCGATTGCTCAAGGATATACTCCTGTAGTTCACGCCCATACGGCTCAAATTGCCGCAAAATTCATGTCTTTAGACAAGAAGCTCGATCAAAAGACAGGCGCTGTTATCGAAGATAATCCAAAATTCATCAAGAAAAACGAGGCAGGAATGGTAACTCTTCAACCGATCAAGAAGTTATGCCTGGAAAAATACACGGACATCCCAGAAATGGGACGATTTGCTGTAAGAGATATGGGACGCACTGTTGCTGTGGGAATCGTAAAGGAAATTGACGTGGGAGCTCCCGCCGTTAAAAAAGCATGATAAGAGATAACTTCTCTATTTTTTAAATAAACTATTTGATTATTTTATTTTTTCTTTTTTTATTTGTTTTCATTAAACAATGTCAAATCACTTCCTGTTACGTGGATATTACTTCTTTTTTTTAGAAAACTTTAGCTTTTTCCATTTAACAAGTATAAAACATGAAAAGGCTAACAAATTGGAAAAATTTCCTAAAATCTGTATCTTAGGCGAAGGAGGCGTTGGTAAATCAAGCTTAGTTTCTTTATTGCAAGGAAGAATAGACAATTCTACAACAGCAATACAAGAACCTACAATCGGTTTGGAGATCGAAGACTCTCGGATTAATGGCAAAAAATGCACCATTTGGGATTTAGGCGGGCAAAAGCGCTTTAAATCGATGTGGAATGATTTTTTAAAGAATTCTGGATTAGCTGTACTTGTTTGCGATTCAACAGAAGAGAACGTGAAGAAAACAAAAGCCATTTTAGACAGGTTTGCAAATCGGATTGGTTCAAAAGTCATCGCCATAGCGAACAAGCAAGACCTTCCCGGGGCTCTAGGTGCCGAAGAAGTTCAGAAGAAATTGGGTGGTATAAGAACTTACGAAATGAGTGCGATTAGAACAGAATTAAGGGAGAGAATGAAACAAATTCTAGAATACGAAATGGACACAGATTAAGTTTTCTTACACGCGAACTAAAATACTTTTCCTATTAAATGCGCAATGCGAACGGGCTCTGGAATTTTAGAGTCAACGCACAATTTCTTTAATAATAATTCAGCCTCTTCACTTTTAATCCCTATTGCGTGATAATAAACTTTAGAAACGCCTCCAGCCGTATTTATAGTAGTTTCATAGAGGTTTCCTGCATTTACGATATAGTTTAATTTTTCTTGATACAGTGAGGGAAATTTTTTAACTAATGCGTTTTTTACTGATTCGAGATTTACTTCTCTTTCTGTTATAGCAATTAAAGGTTTTTTAGTATCTTCGTGAATTTTTTGAATATCAACGACATTAAATCCTCCAAAAGTGATCGTGTCTGTTAAAATATACTGGACATGCTTTTCAGTCATTTTTACGAGTTCAATTAAGTTTTGCGTGGCGTCATTCCCATCAATTTGAATTTCTCTACTTCCCACGTTAACTAATCTCGTACCTTGGCACGTCGCTCCAATTAATCGCGTTTTTTTCACATTAGATCTTAAATCGAAAGTTGCGTCGTCAAATCCAATTGTAATGGGGTTTTCTTTCATTTTTTATTTTTCAGGTAAAAATTGGTGCATTTTTTTTAATAAAACAGTGAATGCTTCTGTAGCACTCGTTATCTCT
>Ga0180432_10002424_pt1 | contig 27967 bp, 30 predicted proteins | sample SS_ome_10_FD_132414 | JGI IMG/M metagenome (GOLD analysis project Ga0180432, IMG submission 132414) | Hypersaline lake sediment archaeal communities from the Salton Sea, California, USA - SS_1_MS_2 metaG | ecosystem: Environmental > Aquatic > Non-marine Saline and Alkaline > Hypersaline >... | reverse complement strand
CCTGGAGGAGCACATGGAGTTTCCCGAGTCGCTGGGGGCACTGCCGGCAATCGAGGCCGCCGCGCGCATGCTCATCGCGCGCATCTGCGACCGCGTGCTGGCGCGCGGGAGGTCGGTGCGGGCCGTGGTGCTGCGGGCGCGCACATGGGACGGCGGATCATGGACCAGCACGGTCGCCCTGCGCGAGGCCACGGCCGATGCCGGGCGCATCGGCATGGCGTGCCTGCCACGGCTCGCCCGCATCGGGGCACCCGTGACGGCCCTGGCCATCGAGGTGGACGCCGGGGGCCCACCCGGCGCCGGCCAGATGACGCTGGTGGCACGCCCCGATGACGAACGCAGGCGCCGCGCGCGGGCGGCACTGGCACAGGTACGTGCTGCCGCGGGTGACGCCCGGGTGATGCGCCTGGTCGAGGTGGAGCCGTGGAGCCGACTTCCGGAGCGCCAATGGGCACTCGGGCCCTACGAGGCCTAGCCGGGCCGCAGCCGGCGCGCGTAGTGGCATCGCCGGGTGGCACGCCCCATGCGGTCATCACGGGCGGCCGACGTCGCCTCGTGGTGGCCCTGCGCGACTCATGGCGCGTGCAGGACCGCTGGTGGACCGATGAGCCGGTGGACCGTGCCTACTTCGACGTGGTGCTCGAGCCCGGGCGCCCCGTGCTGCTCTATCGCGAGGCATCCGGTGGATGGTTCATCCATGGCTAGCCCCCCGTACATCGAGCTGCACGCGCACTCGGCATTCAGCTTCCTGGACGGCGCATCGCTGCCCGCCGAGATGGCGGAGGCCGCCGCGGCCATGGGCCACTCCGCGCTGGCCATCACCGACCACGACACCCTGGCGGGCGCGATGGAGTTCGCCACGGCGGCCACCGCGGCAGGAGTGCGCCCGATCGCAGGCGCCGAACTCACGATCGCCCCGCCGGCCGGGGACGACCCCCTCCCCACCGGGGGTCAGACACCGGGCGGGGTCAGACACCGGGCGGGGTCAGACACCGGGCGGGGTCAGACACCTCTTCCCTGCGGGCATGTCACGGTCGTGGCATTGGACGCGCGGGGGTATGCGAACTTGTGCAGGCTCATCACCATCGGGCATGCGCATACGCGTGACGCGCGTGACAGGCGGGCCGGGCAGCCCGCCGTGCCCCTCGATGCGCTCGCGCTCCATCACGAGGGGCTCGCATGCATGTCGGGGTGCGCGCGACACGGGGTGGTGGCACGCCCACTGGCCGCCGGACGCCGCGGGGAGGCCGAACAGGCGCTGCGCGCCCTGGTGGGCATCTTCGGACCCGACCGCACGTGGGTGGAGGTGCAGCGCCCCGGCCTGCGCGGCGACCTGGCGCTGGCACGCGGCCTGGAGGCCCTGGCCGCCCACGTAGGGGTGGGAGTCGTGGCCACCGGCGACGTGCACGCGCACTCACCGCGCCGGGCGTTCCTGCAGGACGCCCTGGTGGCGATACGCCACGGGCTCACCCTCGACGCGTCGGAGGAGGTGCGCCGCGGCAACCGCCAGGCGGTGCTGCGCCCGCCCGCCGAGATGGCCGCGAGATTCCACGATCACCCCGATGCCCTGGTCGGCACCCTGCGCCTGGCCGAGATGGCCGAGTTCGACCTGACCCGCGACCTGGGCTACCGGTTCCCCGACTTCGGGTCGGGCAGGCCCGGCGAGGACGCCGACGCCGCCCTGGCGCGCATCTGCGGCGATGAGGTGCGCCGGCGCTACCCCGATGACCCCCGGCGGCGCCAGGCCCTCGATCGCCTGGACGAGGAACTCGGACTCATCCGCCACCATGGCCTGTCGGGGTTCTTCCTGCTGCACCGGGACATCCTGGAGATCGCCCGCGAGGTGGCCATGCAGGTGCGCCCCGCCGGATCGGCCCGCCGCACGCTGCCCCCCGGCCGCGGCCGCGGGTCGTCCGTCGGCTCGATCGTCTGCTACCTCACCGGCCTCTCGCACATCGACCCCATCGGGAGCGGGCTCTTCCTCGGCCGGTTCCTCAACCGCGACATCCGGTCGGTGCCCGACATCGACCTGGACTTCCCGCGCGACGTGCGCGAGCGCCTGATCGAGGAGATCATCCGGCGCTACGGGCATGAGCATGCCGCGCTGGTGGCGGCATTCCCCACCTTCCGCGCGCGCATGGCCATCCGCGAGATCGGGGGCGCCCTGGCCCTGCCGCCCGCCGACATCGAGCGCCTGGCCCGACTGTCGGACGGCTGGTCGTCGGCGGATGCCGTGGAGGACGAGATCCGCCGCATGCCCGGTGGCGAGGATCGCCTGCGCTCGCGCCGGTGGCGCGCGCTGGCCATGCTGGCCAAGGAGTCCGCCGGCCTGCCCCGCCACCTCTCGCAGCACTCGGGGGGGATGATCGTGAGCGCCACCCCCCTGGTGGACCTGGTGCCCGTGGTGCCCGCGGCATTCCCCGGCCGGCAGATCTGCCAGTGGGACAAGGACTCCTGTGCCGACGCCGGGTTCGTGAAGATCGACCTGCTGGGGCTGGGAATGCTGAGCGCCGTTGAGGACTGCCTCGACCTGATCAGCCGCGGGCACGGCACGGCGCCCGACATCTCGCGCATCGGGTTCGACGACCCCGCCGTGTACGCCGAGATCCAGGACGCCGACACCGTGGGGGTGTTCCAGATCGAGAGCCGCGCGCAGATGCAGAGCCTGCTGCAGACCCGCCCCGAGAACCTGGACGACCTGACCGTCCAGGTGGCGCTGATCCGCCCCGGCCCGGTGAGCGGCGGCGCCGTGCACCCCTACGTGCGCCATCGCCGCGCCCGCCGGGCCGACCCCGGGTTCCGCCCGCCCTACGACCACCCGCTGCTGGAACCCGTGCTGGAGGAGACCCTGGGCGTGGTGGTGTTCCAGGAGCAGGTGCTGGAGGTGGCGATGGCACTCGCGGGGTTCACGGCCGGCGAGGCCGAGGACCTCCGGCGCGCCATGAGCCGCAAGCGCAGCCGCGACGCCATGCTGCGCATGTGGCAGCGGTTCCTGCGGGGCGCGCGCGATCGCGGCGTGCCCGACGACGTCACCCGCACGGTGTTCACCAAGCTGATCGGGTTCTCCAACTTCGGATTCCCCAAGGCGCACTCGGCGGCCTTCGCCGTTCTTGCCTACCAGAGCGCGTGGCTCAGGCGCCACTACCCCGCCGAGTTCCTGGCGTCGCTCATCAACGCCCAGCCCATGGGCTTCTACCCGCCCGCCAGCCTGGTGCGCGATGCCGGCCGGCGGGGCGTGCGCACGCTGCGCACCTGCATCCGGCGCTCGCAGGTGGACTGCACGGTGGAGGACGGGGCGGTGCGACTGGGCCTCGGCATGGTGCGTGGCCTGGGCGTCGACGCCGCCCATCGCGTGGTGGCCGAACGCGAGGGCGGCGGGCACTTCGCCGGGCTGTCCGACCTGATGGCCCGCACCGCGCTTCGCCCGGAGCAGGTGGCCATGATGGCCCGCGCGGGAACGCTCGACCCCTTCGGCGTGCCGGAGCGGGAGATCCTGTGGCAGGTGGCCACCATCGCCCGACCGCGGCGCGTGGCGCGCGGGGCGGGCGAGCAGTTGCCCCTGCCCATCGATCCGGCCGACGCGCCCGCCCTGCCGGTGCCCGACCGCATCGACCGGGTCATCGCCGAGTACGACGCCACGGGGGTCTCCACCGGGTGGCACCTGATGACCCTGGTGCGCCCGGCCCTGCCCGCGGGCACCCTCACCTCCGAGGGCCTTCGCACCGCCCGCCACGCCACCACCGTCACCGTGGCCGGCATGGTGGTGGCCCGCCAGCGCCCCGCCACGGCCGGCGGCATCGTGTTCCTGCTGCTCGAGGACGAGACCGGACCGGTGAACGTGATCGTCAGGCCAGATCTCTACGAGGCCCGCCGCGCAGTGGTGCGCGCCGACCCCCTGCTGCTGGTGACCGGGCGCCTGGAGCGCCGCGGAAAGGTGGTGAACGTGCTGGCGCGCCACATCGAGCCCGCGCGCCTGCCGGCCCGCGATCCCATTCCCCTCGAGCAACCGGACGATGCCCGCGTGCGCCAGGTGGTTCCCGCCGCGCAGGACTTCGCGCGGGGCCGGCGCTAGCCCGGGCTCACCCCGCCGCCAGTCCCCGCACCATCGCCTGCACCCGGCGGCGCACCCGATCGGTGGCCGCGCCCACCCGCGCGGCACGCGCGCCCCCGATGCCATCCATCGGCACCGGCCTGCCGAACGCCACACGCACCGGCCCGCCGCCGATGGGCAGCCCGCCGCGCAGGACCCGGTGCGTGCCCCACACCGCCGCCGGGATGACCGCGATGCCGGGCGTGAGCGCCAGCCATCCCGCCCCCTGCGCGAACGGCTGCACGCGGGAGGAGTAGCCCGGCACGCCCTCGGGGTAGATGACCACCACCCCGCCGCGCTGCATCACGCGCCGCGCATGGCGCAGCGCCGCCATCTCGGTTCCGTCGGTGCGCACCGGCTCGAGCCCCAGCCGCAGCAGCAACTCGCGCACCAGCGGGGACCCCTGGTGGTGGCGCGCCGTCACCAGGTGCAGCCCCTCCCGCCCCGGGGGCAGCGCGGCGGCCACGTACATCCCGTCCGGATCGGCCAGGTGATTGCACACCACCAGGCACCCGCGCTCCGCAGGGATGTTCGACCTGCCCGCCACCACCAGGCCGTTCACGCCGCGCGCCCAGGCCAGAACGAACGGGCGCGCCCGGTCGTAGAGCGGCCGCCACACCTCGGCGTGCCGGCCGGTCATGTCAGGCGAGCGCCTCCACCACCATCGCCACGCCCTGGCCGCCGCCCACGCAGAGCGCGGCCACGCCGATGCGCGCCTCGCGATGCGCCATCTCGTGCAGCAGGGTCACCATTATGCGCGCGCCCGATGCTCCCACCGGGTGCCCCAGCGCAATGGCCCCGCCGTTCACGTTGAGCACCTCGCGACCGATCCCGAGCGCGCGCTGCACGGCCACGGCCTGCGCCGCGAACGCCTCGTTCACCTCGAACAGCTCCACCCGCTCGATGCCGATCCCCGCGCGGTCGAGCGCGGCGCGCACGGCCTCGACCGGAGCGAAGCCCATGATCTCGGGGGCGATGCCGGTCCACGCATACCCCAGGACGCGCGCCATGGGCTGCACGCCCATCTGGTGCGCGCGATCCTCCGACAGCACCACCATGGCGGCCGCGCCGTCGTTGATGCCCGATGCATTGCCGGCCGTCACCGTGCCGCCCTCGCGGAAGGCCGGCCTGAGGCCGGCGAGCCCCTCGGCCGTGGTGTCCGGGCGGGGGTGCTCATCGGTGTCCACCAGCAGGGGCTCGCCCCGTCGCTGCGGCACCGGCACCGGCACCACCTGGTCGCGGAAGTGATCCCGCTCCATCGCCAGGCGGGCGAGGCGCTGGCTCTCGGCGGCGAAGGCGTCCTGGTCCTCGCGGCTCACCCCGAAGCGCTCGGCCACCACCTCGGCGGTACCGCCCATGTGCTGGTCGCTCAGCACGCACCACAGGCCGTCGGCCACCAGGGTGTCGCGCATGGGCGCGTCACCCATGCGCACGCCCTCGCGCAGGGAGGCCACGTGGGGCGCGCGGCTCATGCTCTCCATGCCGCCCGCCACCACCACCTCGGCATCGCCGGCGCGGATGGCCTGCGCGGCCATGCCCACCGCGCGCAGGCCCGACCCGCACAGCTGGTTGATGGTGGTGGCGGGCACGGTGTCGGGCACGCCCGCGGCGATGGCCGCCTGGCGCGCGGGCCCCTGCCCCAGGCCGGCCTGCAGGATGCACCCCATCAGGACGTCGTCCACCTGGTCCGCCGGCACGCCGGACCGCCGCAGGGACTCCCGGATGACCAGCGCGCCCAGGTCCGTGGCGGGCACCGGCGCCAGTGCGCCCATGAAGGCGCCGATGGGCGTCCGGACCGCCCCGGCGATGACGGGCGTGCTCATCGGGTCACGCGGTGAACGACTTGCCGCATCCGCACGACCCCGTGGAGTTGGGGTTGTTGATGCGGAAGCCCGCGCCCTGGAAGCCCTCTTCGTAGTCGAACTCCGAGCCCAGCAGGTACGGCACGCTCATGCGGTCGATGATGACCTTCACGCCGTGCTGCTCCACCACCTCATCGCCATCTGCCGGCATGTCGAAGGTCATGGCGTACTCGAAGCCCGAGCACCCTCCGGGGATCACCTTCACGCGCAGTCCCGAGCCCGGCTCGGCCTCGTCGGCGATGAGCTCCTTCAGCTTGTTCCCCGCCACGGGCGTGAGGGTGATCATGCAGGTGCCTCCACGGTCGTCGGATCCTCCATGCATTCTAGCCCGTGACGGTCACCGGCCATCGCGACGTGGTGACATGACCGGCCCTGTCGCGCACGCGCACCTCCATCGATACCGCACCGCGTGGCAGTGCCCCGGGACGCACCTGAAGCGTGAACGGCGTGATGCGCGCGCGCGCGGTGATGTTCGCCCCGTTGGCCCAGACGGTGGTGCGCGCGGGATCGACGCCCGTGCCCCCGCGCTCGTCGACGTATCGCACCGACAGCACCCCGCGCACCACGTCGCCCGACGCCGGCGTGCGGCGCACCACGCGCGGCGCGCGATCGGGCGTGCGCCGCGTGCCCGGCGCCACCGGCAACAGCCCCCGCGACCATGCGAGCGCGGCGATGGCGGTGGAGAACACCGAGGACCGGGCACCCGCGGCCACGCGCACGCCGCCATCGGGATCCTGCAGGCGCAGAAGGAACGCGCGGGGGCTGCCCCCGCGGGCCCAGGCGCCGCGGCCCGGGTTCTCCCCGAGTGACCGGATGGCCATGATGGCCCATGCCGTGGGCACCGCCGCCCGGCCGAATGAGCCGTCGCGCGCGCGCAGCGCCAGCAACCGCGCCCGCGCCTGCTGGAGCACCGGATCGGACACGGGAATGCGGGCCGCGCGAAGGGCCTGGATTCCGGTGGCCGTCCCCACCACGTCGGACGCGCCCGCGGCCGCGGCCCACCCGCCATCCCCACGGCGCTGGCGGACGAGCGCGCCCACGGCGGCCACCACGGCGGGGTCGGCGGGCGCGCGGCCCACCGCCCGCAGGGCCATCACGCCCCACGCCGTGGCCATGGGAGTGCCCGAGAACCCCCCGTCGGCCGACTGCTGCGCGGCCACGCGGGACGCGATGTCGGCATCCACCGCGCCCGCCGCCCGGCGTGCCAAGGCGAGGCGCAGGAGGTCGCCTGCGGCATCGGCCGGCAGGGCCGCCACCGCACCCGACAGCGAGGCACCCCCCGTGCGCGTCCAGTTGGCGGGGGCCTCGCCACCGCCGGCCACGGCCATGGCCGTCCATGCCGTGTCGGCCTCCCTCCCCGCCGCCGGCCCCACGGCCCCGGTGGATGCGTCCTGACGTGCCGACAGGTAGTCGAGCGCCCGCTCCATGGGAGATGCCGCCAGCGGCGAGGCCGTGGCCAGCATGGCGAGGGCGCCAGCCGCGGCCCGGATCATGCCGCCCCGCCCCGCTGCCCCAGCATCTCGCCGAAGCGCGCGGCGCTGCGCAGGGCGAAGTCACCATGGTTGTTGTTGAACACCACGGCCACCTCCTGGGCCTCCTCGGCCATCCCCAGCACCGGATGGAGCCACTCACCGAGCTCCTCGTCGGAGTACTGCCAGTCGAAGCGCTCGGCCACCGTGCGGCTTCCCTGCCACGTGGCGGCGTTGCGTCCATGCAGGCGCAGGTATGCCAACTCGGGGCAGGTGACCTCCACGATGGGCGGCATTGCGCTGGGCACGTCCACGCGCGGGGCATCCACGCACACCCACGCCGCGTCGCGGGTGGCGAGCATGTCGGCGGCGGCCTCCCTCTCGCCCGGCTCGGCCCACGAGACGTGGCGGAACTCCACCGCGGTGCGCAGGGGGTGGATCCGATCGATGATGCGCCCCACCTCGGCGCGGGCACCCGGGCCCGATGCCACGTGCGGCGGCAGCTGCAGCAGGACGGCGCCGAGCTTCTGACCCAGCGGCGCCACGGCTTCCACCAGGGCGTCGATGACCGCGTCGCGCAACTCGCGCGACGGCGTGCGGATGCGGCCACGCCGGTCGGCCTGGTACGGCAGCTCGCGCAGGGGCTCCGGCAGGCGCGCCGGGTCGCTGGCATGCCCGGAGATCACCTGATGGGCCTTCACGTGGAACCGGAAGTCCGCGGGGGTGCGGTCGGCCCAGGCCTGCACCGTGCCTTGCCGTGGCAGGGCGTAGAAGGTGGCGTTCACCTCGACCATGGGGAAGTGCTCCGCGTAGTACCGCAGTCGCCCGGCGGCGTCGTTCTTCACGTCATCCGGGTACCAGCCGGCCTTGATGAACTCGGGGTCGGTCCACGACGCCGTGCCCACGCGGATGCGGTCCGGCGCGGGCACGGCGCTCAGGCGTCCCGGCGACGGAGTTCGTCGTCCAGGCGCGCGGCATCCTCGGCCGAGATCTCCGGCGGCGCGCGACCCGCGCTGCGCCGTGCCCACGCGCGCGTGACGAACGGGATGGCGATGAGCCCCGCAAGCACGAGCCCGATGGGCACGACCCACGCGATGAGGTCGAACCCCTCCTTGGGCGGCGTGGCCAGCACACCGCGCCCGAACTCGTCCACGAGCGCGTCGATGATCTGCTGCTTGTCGTCGCCGGCCTGGATGCGCTGCGCGATGAAGAGCTTCATGCGCTCCGCCGCGGGGGAGTTCGACACATCCAGCGGCGTGTTGCACGTGGGACAGCGCACCTCGCGGGCCACCTCCACCACGGTCAGCGACATGGCCGGGGCAGCCAGCGCGAGCGCGGCCAGTATCACCGCGGCGAGGGTGGCGGCGGCGCGGCGCATCACTTCTCGGCCAGCACCTGGTCGATGGGCCCGGCCAGCTGCGCCGTGCTCGACACCGGTCCCGCGAGGTGCAGGGCGATGCGGCCCTCGCGGTCGATCAGGTAGGTCTCGGGCACGCCCGTGGCCTCGAGGGCCGTCTTGCTGTCGTCGCTGCCATCGCGCAGCGAGGGGTACGTGAGGCCGTATTCCCCGATGAAGGCCAGGGCATCCGAGGTGAGGTCCTGGATGTCGAGGCCCAGCACCACCACGCCCCGGTCCTTGTAGCGGTTCCAGATGCGCTCGAGCACCGGCGCCTCGTCCTTGCATGGGCCGCACCACGATGCCCACAGGTTGAGCAGCACCACCTTTCCGCGCAGGTCGGAGAGCGAGGCGTCCCGGCCCACGGGCGGCAGGCCGGGCCCCGACACCAGCACCGGCAGCGTGATGTCGGGCGCGGGCGGGCGCGACCCCGCGGCGAGGGCATCGTCGATGGTGGTTGATTGCCCGCGGTTCATCAGCCCCACCACCAGCAGCACCACCACGAGGGCGGTGGCCACGGCACCCACGATCAGCCCGATCAGCCGGCGCCGGTCGCCACCCGGGGGTTCGTCGGTCACTCGCCGGGCCTCGTGCCGAGCAGGGCATGCACGGCCACGGCGGGGTCGTCCTCGCGCATGAGGGCCTCGCCCACCAGGATGGCGTCCACCCCGGCCTCCTCGAGGCGCTGCACGTCGTCGCGCGAGGTGATGCCGGACTCCGCCACCACGATGGTGCCGGCCGGGGCGTCCACCAGCAGGCGCAGGGCGGTCTCGGGATCCACCTCGAGGGTCTGCAGGTTGCGGTTGTTCACCCCGATGATCTCCACGCCGCACTCCAGCGCCGTCTTCATCTCGTCATCGTCATGCACCTCTACCAGGCAATCAAGGCCGATCTGCCCGGCCTGGTCGTGCAGTGACGACAGCTCGTCGGGCGTGAGCGCCGCCACGATCAGCAGGACCGCGTCGGCACCGGCCAGGCGGGCCTCCACCAGCTGGTAGGGGTCGACGATGAAGTCCTTGCGCAGCAGGGGCAGGTCGCATGCCGACCGGGCCTCGCGCAGGTCGTCGAGCGATCCGCCGAACCAATGCGGCTCGGTCAGCACCGAGCACGCGGACGCCCCCGCGCCCTCGTAGGCCCGCACGATGTCGGTGACCGTGGCATCGGGACGAATGGGCCCCCTGGACGGGCTGGCGCGCTTCATCTCCGAGATGAGCGAGATGCCCTCCTGCACCAGGGCCTCCGAGAATGGGCGGGCGCGCGGCGCGGGCTGCAGGGCCTCCTGCAACTGCTCCAGCGGCACCTGCATGCGACGGGCCTCGACGTCATCGCGCGTGCGGGCCACCACCTCGTTGAGGAAATTCGACATCACGACCCCTCCGCGGCGGGCGCGAGCTGCCGGGTGAGCTCCGCGAACCGGTCCAGGCGCTCCAGTGCCGCCCCGGACGTGGTGGCCTCCTCCGCCATCTCCATGCCCTTCTCCAGCGACTCGGCGAGCCCTGCCACCCACACCGCCGCTCCGGCATTGAGCGCCAGGATGTCGCGCACCGGGCCGGGCCGGCCGCCGATGGCCGCGCGCAGGACCTCCGCATTGGCTGCGGCATCCCCCCCGTCCAGCGCGCCGGCGCCGGGTGGGCGCACGCCCAGCGCCCGGGGATCGAGCTCGAGCGTGGTGAGCGCGTCGCCGTCCAGCAGCACGGCGTCGGTGATGCCGGTGGTGGTGATCTCGTCGAGCCCGTCACGGCCCGCCACCACCAGCGCGCGGCGCGAGCCGAGCAGCGAGAGCGCACCGGCCACGCGCTCCAGGTACGCGGGGTCGAACACGCCGATCACCTGCCGCCGCGCGCCGGCCGGGTTGGCCAGCGGCCCGATCACGTTGAAGGCGGTGCGGATGCCCAGCTCGCGGCGCACGTTGCCCACGTGCCGGAACGCCGGGTGATGCGACGGCGCGAACATGAACCCCACGCCCACCTGGTCGATGCACTCGCCGATGGCCTCGGGCGACAGGTCCACCCGCACCCCCAGCGCCTCCAGCACGTCGGCGCTGCCGCACGCGGACGTGACCGCCCGGTTGCCGTGCTTGGCCACGCGCGCACCGGCCCCCGCCGCCACGAACGCCGCGCCCGTGGAGATGTTCACGGTGGGGGGACCGCCGCCGGTGCCGCAGGTGTCCACCAGGTCGTCCGGGTCGTGCACGGGCACGTGCTCGGCGCGCTGCCGCACCGCCTGGGCGAGTCCGCCGAGCTCCGTGGCCGTCACGCCCTTGGCCCGGAGGGCCGTGAGCAGGGCCGCCACCTGCACCTCGCCGGCCTGGCCGTCCATGATCACGCCCACGGCGCGCTCCGCCTGCTCGCGCGTGAGGTCCTGCCCCCCCACGAGGGCCTCGAGGCACTCGGTCAGCAGGGGGTCGGGCGTCATGCGGTCATCCCGAGGAAGTTCCGCAGCAGGGCGCGCCCTTGGTCGCTCAGGATGGATTCGGGGTGGAACTGCACGCCCTCCACGGGCAGGTCGCGGTGGCGCAGGCCCATGATGACGTCACCATCGCACCACGCCGACACCTCGAGCGCATCGGGCAGCGACGCGCTCTCCACCACCAGCGAGTGGTAGCGCGTGGCCGTCATGGGGTCGGGCAGGCCCGCGAACACCGTGCGGCCGTCGTGCGCGATGGCGCTGGTCTTGCCGTGCACCGGCTCCTGGCCGCGCACGACCCTGCCGCCGAAGGCCTGGCCGATGGCCTGGTGGCCCAGGCACACGCCGAGGATGGGCACCTCGCCCGCCAGCTCGCGGATGGCCTGCAGCGAGATTCCGGCCTCGTCGGGGGTCTTGGGGCCCGGCGAGATGACCAGGTGGGTGGGCGCCAGGTCGCGGATGCCGCCCACGGTGACCTGGTCGTGGCGGAAGACATCCACCTTGGCCCCGAGTTCCGCCAGGTACTGGAAGAGGTTGTAGGTGAACGAGTCGTAGTTGTCGACGATCACCGCGTGCGGGGCGCTCACCAGTCCTCCTGCTGCGCCGCGACCTCGATGGCCCGGAACATGCCGGCCGCCTTGCGCTGGGTCTCCTCGAACTCCGCCTCGGCGTTGCTGTCGGCCACCACGCCGGCGCCGGCCTGCACATGGCAGCGGCCGTCACGGCTCACGATGGTGCGGATCGTGATGCAGGTGTCGAGGTTGCCGTCGAACCCGATGTAGCCCACGGCGCCACCGTAGGGACCCCGCTTGGTCGGCTCGAGCTCGTCGATGATCTCCATGGCGCGCACCTTGGGCGCCCCCGACAGCGTGCCTGCAGGGAAGGTGCTCCTCAGCGCATCCACCGCCCGGCGGCCCTCGGCAAGCTGCCCCACCACGCTGCTCTCGATGTGCATCACGTGGCTGTAGAACTCGACCACCATCAGGTCCTTCACCCGCACGGTGCCGGGGGCGCACACGCGGCCCAGGTCGTTGCGGCCCAGGTCCACCAGCATCACGTGCTCGGCGCGCTCCTTGGGATCGGACAGCAACTCGTCGGCCAGCGCCTGGTCCTCCGCGCGATCGGCCCCGCGCTGGCGGGTGCCCGCGATGGGGCGGGTCTCCACCACGCCGTCGGTCACCTTCACGAGCATCTCGGGCGAGGAGCCCGCCAACTGCACGTCGCCGCAGTCGAGGAAGAACATGTAGGGCGACGGGTTGACGGTGCGCAGGCCGCGGTACACGGCGAAGGGCTCCAGCCCCACGGTGGCCGAGAACCTCTGCGAGGGCACCACCTGGAAGGCGTCGCCGGCGAACACGTACTCGCGCACGGCCTCGACGGCGTCGCAGAACCGGTCATGCCCGATGTTGCTCTCCACGGGTCCCACCTGGGCGGGCCCGTGGGGTGGCGGGTGCGGAACGGGTCCCTGCAGCAGGTCCTTGATGCGCCGGATGCCGGCCACGGCCCGCGCGTACGCGGAATCCAGGTCCACGCCCCCGTTCACCGGGCAGGGCACGATGATGGTGGTGGAGCGGCGCAGGTGGTCGAACAGCACCACCGGCCCGGTGAGCATCATCACCATGTCGGGGATGCCCAGGTCGTCGTCCGGCATGTCGGGCAGGTGCTCCACCGTCCGCACCAGGTCGTAGCCGAAGTACCCCACCGCGCCGCCCCAGAAGGCCAACGGCGCATCCGGGGGCGCCATGCCGGCGTCGTCCACCAGCGACTGCACGAGGCCGAACGGGTCGGACGGGTCGAGGTCCTCGGCCTCGCCGCCCGGGCGCTGCACGGTGACGCGCCCGCCGGCCGCGCGCACCACGGCCTGCGGCTCGATGCCGATCATCGAGTACCGCCCCAGGCGCTGGCCCTGCTCGGCGCTCTCCAGCAGGAAGCACGGACCGCCCCGCCGCAGCTTGAGCATTGCGCTCACGGGCGTCTCGCAGTCGTCCAGGTACTCGTGCAGCACCGGCACCTGCCGGTACGTGGCCGCGAGCTCGCGCACGCGGTCCGGCGAGGGGCTCACCGGCATGTCGTCACCGGGGACCCGGGGGGGCACGTCGATGCGCAGGGTGGTCACCCCGCCTCCCGCCTCCGTGACGCGAGTTCCTCGGCGACCTCCTCGAGGGTCACGCCGGTGGCCTGCCACAGCACCACCAGGTGGTAGAGCAGGTCGGCGCTCTCGTAGATGACCTGCTCGCGCTCGGCGCCCTTGGCGGCGATGGCCACCTCGGTGGCCTCCTCCCCCACCTTCTTGCACACGGTGTCGATGCCGCGGGCGAGGAGCGACGCGGTGTACGACGACCCGGCATCGCCCTCGGCGGCACGGGCGCGCACCACGGCCTGCAGGTCCGGCAAGGCGGCGAAGGGGGCCGAATCGGCGCCCACCGCGCCGGCCAGCGGCACGTGGAAGCACGACTCCTCGCCGGTGTGGCATGCAGGGCCCGCGGGGCGCACGGCCACCAGCACCGCGTCCTCATCGCAGTCGGTTGCGGCCCCGGTCACCTGCTGGGTGTTGCCGCTGGTCGCGCCCTTGTGCCACAGCTCGCCACGGGAGCGGCTCCAGAACCAGGTCTCGCCGCGCTCGAGGGTGCGGCCCAGCGACTCGGCGTTCATCCAGGCCAGGGTGAGCACGCGGCCGGTCTCGGCATCCTGCACGATCGCCGGCACGAGGCCATCGTCGCCGAAGCGCACGCTCATGCGGCCACGCCCATGAGCGTGCCCACCAGGCCCGGCGCCGAGGCGCTGGCCACGCGCTGGGCCCCGGCATCCAGCAGCGAGATGGCCGTGGCAACGTCGTCCACGCCCCCGGCGGCGACCACGCCCACCTCGGCGGGCAGCGCCTCGCGCATCACCTCCACGTCCTGCGTCCGGGCGGACCCGGCCAGGCCGGTGGCGGTCACCGCGAAGTCCACCCCCGCGATGGTGGCCAACTGGCATGCCTGCCGGAGCAGTCGCGCACCCAGCAGGGGCGCCTCGACCACGGCGCGCACCATCACGTGGGCGCTGGTGGCATCGCGCGCGGCATCGACCACCGCCCCCAGGCCGGCGCGGGCCACCTCCGGGCGGCCCGCGAGGAGCGCGGAGACGTCCATCACCACGTCCACCTCACGCGCCCCGGCAGCCACGGCCGCGCGCGTGGCCAGTGCCCGCGCCCGGGGGCCGTCGGTGCCGAACGGATAGCTCACGACGGTTCCCACCTTCACGTCGCCGCCCCGCAGCATGTCGGCGGCGGCGCCCGCCATGGCCGGGGGCACCACCACCGACGCCACGTGCAGCCGGGCGGCCTCGGCGCAGTGCTCGGCGAGCTCGTGCGCGGTCACGCCCGCCCGGAGCAGGGCGAAGTCGCAGCTCTTGGCGAGCTCGCGCGCCCTCACGGCGCGCCTCGTGGTGCAGTGGGGCACATGGCGGCGAAGTATAGGCGGGGACGGTCCCTCCCCCGGGACTGTCCCCGCCACGGAATCGTCCCGCGCTAGAGGCCCAGGCGATCCAGCATCGCATCGTCCCGGCGCCACTTCGGCCGCACCTTCACCTGCAGGTCGAGGTGCACGGGCTCGCCCAGGGCGGCGGCCAGCACCATGCGCGCCTGCGTGCCGATGTCACGGATCATCCGGCCGCCCTTTCCCACCACGATGCCCTTCTGGCTATCGGTCTCCACCAGAACGTAGGCCTCGATGCGCACGCCGGAACGCGCCGGCGTGATCTCCTCCACCTGCACCGCCAGGGCGTGCGGAACCTCGTCGCGCAGGCGCTGGATGGCCGCCTCGCGGATCATCTCGGCGGCCATCTCGTCGCGCGTCTGGTCGGTGCTGACGCCCTCGGGGAAGTACGCCGGCCCCTCCGGCAGGAGCAGGGGGAACTCGGCGCGCAGGGCGTCGAGGCCCTCGCCCGTGAGGGCACTCACCGGGTGGATGGCGCGAAACCCGGGCACCAGTTCCGCGGCCGTGGCGATGGCCGCCGCGATGCGGTCGCGGTCCACGCGGTCCACCTGGTTCACCACCACCACCACGGGCAGGCCGCTGTCCACGAGGCGCTGGGCGATGAAGCGGTCGCCGCGCCCCACCTCCTCCGCGGCGTTCAGCACGAACAGGGCGGCATCGGTGTCGGCCACCGTGCGGTCGACGGTGTCCTGCATGCGCTCCGTCAGGCGGTCCGCGGGGCGCTGGAAGCCCGGGAGGTCGAGCAGCACGGCCTGCCAGCCATCACCGCGCGCCACGGCCAGCACCCGGCGGCGCGTGGTCTGCGGCCGCGGTGACACCGCGGCCACGTGCGCGCCCGCCAGCGCGTTGGCCAACGTGGACTTGCCCACGTTGGGGCGGCCCGCCAGGGCAACGAGGCCCGACCTGAGCGTGGGCGCGGCCATCCCTAGCCCCAGATCTGGAAGAGCAGGATGGTGACGCCGGCCCCCAGCAGCGCACCGGCCACCACCTCGGCCGATGAGTGGAACCCGGCCTCCACGCGCGACTGGGCCACGAGCAGGGCCACCAGGAACGCCAGGGTGCTCACCAGCGCGCCGTGCGTAAGGGGCAGGACGATCAGCGTGATGGCCATCCATGCCGCGAATGCCACCGCCGCGTGGCCCGAGGGGAATCCGCCGCGAAGCGGCGTGCCCGCGCCCGAGAAGGCCTTGAGCGCCACCACGGCGATCACGGTGACCACCACCACGATCACCACCACGTGCGCCGGGGCCTGGCGCACGCCCTTCAGCAGGTCGCGCCCGGGCTCCGACAGCCGTCCGTAGAGGATGAGGTACGCGGTGGCCACGGCCGCGAGCGCGGCGATCAGCACCGCGCCCGCGGCGACGTCCTTCGCGATCTTCACCAGCGGGTGATAGGAGGTGATCACGGCATCGATGGCCGCCTCCAGCGCGGTGTTGAACATCTCGGCCACCAGCACCAGCGACACCACGATGACCAGCGCGAGCAGTTCGAACCGGCTGACGCCGAGCACCACCGCGAGGATGAGCACCAGGAGGCCGGCCCCCACGTGCACCTGCATGTTGCGCTGCGTGCGCAGCACGAAGACGATGCCCTCGAATGCCCAGGTGAATGACCACCGCAACGACCCCTGGCGCGGCAGAGCTCCGGGGCGCGGCTCGCGCAGCAGTCGCTGCACCGGGCGGTCGTCGTCGCCGTCGGTCACCGGGCCCCCAGCGCCGCGACGATGTCGTCCTGCACGGCCAGCATCTGGCCGTCGTCCACCTCGTGGTCGTATCCCACCAGGTGCAGCAGCCCATGCACGGCCAGCACCGGCAGGGGATCCTCCGCGGCCTCGGGGCAGATGAGGATGTCGCCGAGCTCGGGCGGCGGACCCGCGTCCGGCCAGCTGAGGGCCTCGGGGCCATCCACCGGGAACGACAGCACGTCGGTGGGCTCCGGCGTGCCCCGGTGCTCGCCGTTGACCGACGCCATTGCGGCCGGCGACACCAGCATCAGGCCCACGGTGGCCCGCGTGATGCCCACATGCGAGCACGCCGAGCGCACGGCGTCCGCCAAGGCGTCGAGGTCGGCGGGCGCCGCCCCGGGCTCCCGGCGTGCCTCCACCTCGATCAGGGCGCGTCGCTCCACGGGTTGTCGCCCTCCTCGTGCACGCGGTAGGCCTCCACGATGCGCTGCACCAGCTTGTGGCGCACCACGTCGTCCTTGGTGAAGCGCACCACCGAGATCCCCGGGATGCCCCCCAGCACGCGCTCGATGTCGGCGAGGCCGGAGCGACGGTCGCGCGGCAGGTCCACCTGCGTGATGTCCCCGGTCACCACCACCGTCGACCCGAAGCCCAGGCGCGTGAGGAACATCTTCATCTGCTCCACGGTGGTGTTCTGCGCCTCATCGAGGATGATGAACGAGTCGTTCAGCGTGCGACCACGCATGAACGCCAGCGGGGCCACCTCGATCTGCCCGCGCTCCAGGTACTGCTGCGCCCGGTCGGCGTCGAGCATGTCGTGCATGGCGTCGAACAACGGGCGCAGGTACGGGTCGACCTTGGCCGCGATGTCACCGGGCAGGAACCCCAGCTTCTCCCCGGCCTCCACGGCGGGACGCGTGAGGATGATGCGTCCCACCTCGCGCCGCGACAGGGCGGCGGCGGCCAGTGCCACGGCCAGGTAGGTCTTGCCCGTGCCCGCGGGGCCGATGCCGAAGGTGATGGTGCTCTTGCGAATGGCGTCCACGTAGGCCTTCTGGCCCGCGGTCGTGGGCGTGATGCTGCGCTGGCGGTGACGCCACACCACGTCGCCCAGCAGGGCGTCGGGGCGTCCCGCCTGCTCCACGGCCGATGCCACGGCCTCGATCATGGTGGGCGCGATGGTGCGGCCGCTGTCCACGAGGCGCGCGAGCTCGTCCACCACGGCCACGCCGCGCTCCACCCGCGGGTCGTCCCCCGACAGCATCAGCCGGTTGCCCCTGAGGCTGATGTCGAGCTTGAGGCGATCCTCCAGCGCCCGGATGATGGCGTCGTGCTCGCCGGCCAGCTCCACGGCCACCCGGTCGGGGACCTCGATCACGCGGTCGGCCATGGATCCCTCACATCGAGTCCGAGAGCCGGGTTCCGCCCATCACATGCCAGTGCAGGTGATGCACGCTCTGCAGGGCGTCGGGGCCGTGATTGGTGGTGACGCGGTAGCCCGAGTCGCCGAGCCCCTGCTCCCGTGCCACCGCGGCGATGAACTCCAGCATGTCCGCGCGCTCCTGCACGGTCAGGCCCCCCACGCCCGCCAGGGAGTCGACGTGCCGCTCGGGCACCACCAGCACGTGCACGGGTGCCTTGGGGGCGATGTCCTCGAAGGCCAGCATGCCGTCGCCCCTGCGCACGACCGTGGCGGGGACCTCCCCGGCCACGATGCGGCAGAACAGGCAGTCGTCGGCCATCAGCGGTTCCCGCGCGCGTCGCAGGCGAGGGCCAGCGCGCACGCGGCAATGGCCGCGGTCTCGGTGCGCAGCATGCCCTCGCCAAGCGATGCGGACGCAAGGCCGTGCCGATGGGCATCCGCCATCTCATCGTCGCTGAATCCGGTATCGGGGCCCACGAGGATCGTGAGCGGATCGTGCGGGGGGCGGGCGCGAATGACCTCCGCCAGCGGGGTGGCGGCGCGGGGATCGAGGATGACCCCCTGCTCCGGGACGATCTCGGTCAGCACGTGGTCGAACGGTACCAGCGCCCCCGGGGCGGGCCACGTGCCCCGGCCGCTCTGCCGCGCCGCCGACTCGGCCACGCGGGCCATGCGGTCGGTGCGCTTCTGCCACGCGCCGCCATCCGGCACGCGCCTGGCCCGCGAGGTCACCACCACCTCGAGGGAGGTCGCGCCCAGCTCCGCCGCCTTCTCGGCCACCAGGTCGAGCCGGCCCGGTTCGCACAGTCCCACGCGCAGGTGCACCGGGCGCACGCGGGGCCCGGGCCGCGCCGGCCCGGCCACCTCCACCACCGACGGCGGCCCCGCATCCACCACGCGGCACGGCCACAGGTCGCCGGACGGCGCGATGACCTCCACCTCATCGCCGGGGCGCCGCCGCACGACCCGCGCCAGGTGGTGCGAGTCGGCATCACCGAGCGACAGGGCCTGCCCCTCGCGCGGCTCGCTGCCCACCACGTATCGGAACACGTGCTTCATGCCGACAGCCGCACCGACGCCCAGCCGTCCGCGGCCAGCCGCTCCTGCTCGCGCAGCCCGAGCACCCGGAACGCGGCAACGGCATCGTCCACCTCATGCTCCCGCAGCCCGGACAGCACGGCATGACGCGGCCCGGCCAGAGGGGCCAAGGGGACAGTCCCGGGCGTGGGACTGTCCCTTACGTGGGACTGTCCCTCCAGGGAGGAGGCCAGCACGCGCAATACCTCCAGCGTGATGTTGGCCAGCAGGATGTCGGCGTGCGGCAGGGGGGTGCTGCCGATCTCGAGCCGGCGGGCGGTGATGCCATCCGCCATGTTCGCGCGGGCCGCGCGGGTGGTGGCCGACACCGCATCGGGGTCGACGTCGATGGCGGTGACGGGACCCATCCCCAGGCGCCGGGCCGCGACGGCGAGCACCCCCGACCCGCAACCGGCATCGAGGACCGAACCGGCGACGGGGATGTCCTGCATCAACTCGAGTGCGGTGCGCGTGGTGGCGTGCTGTCCGGTGCCGAACGCCATGCCGGGATCGATGACGATGTCGTGGAAGCCCGCGGCGGGCGCCACCCATGGCGGGCGCACCCGCAGGCGCCCCGCCACGACGGGCCGGTGGAAGTCGCGCAGCGCATGCCGCCAGGCGTCGCCCTCGGGGGCCTCGTGCACCTGGGCCGCGATGCCGGCCTGCGCCAGATGCGCGGCAAGCGCCGCCGCGCCCGGGCACTCCCGGGACGGCATCCAGATGTCCAGCGCCACCCGGCCGTCGCGCGGATCCCCCTGCATGCACCCCACGCCGGTGAGGGCGTGGCACTCGGCCACCGCGAGGTCGACCTGCGCCTGCGGCACGCGTGCCGTGAGGCGCGTGATGCCGTCAGCGGAAGGCGTGGCGGAGCCGGCCGAAGAAGCCCTCGTCATCACCATCGTCCCCGTGCTGCTCGAGGTGCTCGGCCAGCGGGCGGAGCGCCGCACGGCCCTCGTCCGACGCGATGCGCGGCACGCGGACGTCCACCACCACCACCTGGTCGCCGCGCTCGCGCCCGTGCACCACGGGGAACCCCTTGCCCTTCAGGCGGATCTCCGCCCCGGGCTGGGTGCCCGCGCGCACCTCGACGTCCTCCTCGCCGTCGATGGTCGGCACCGACACATGCGTGCCCGTCATCGCGGCCGTCACGGGAACCGAGACCTCGTGGATGATGTCCAGCCCGTCGCGGATGAAGCGGTCATCGGGCTCCACGCGCACCTCCACGTAGAGGTCGCCGTCGGGCGCGCCCTGCTCGCCGGCCCCGCCGCGGCCCGAAAGGCGGATGCGCTGCCCCGTGGCGATGCCCGCCGGCACGCGCACCGGCACCGTCGAGCGCGCGCGCACCCGCCCGCGGCCGCGGCAGGTGCCGCACGGGCGGGTGATCTCCCGGCCCCGGCCGCCGCAGGCCGGGCATGGCTGCGCGCGCACCATCTGCCCCAGCGGCGTGCTCACCACCTGCCGCACCTGGCCCTGCCCCGCGCACGTGCCGCAGGTGCGTACCTCGCTGCCCGGCTCGGCGCCCGAGCCATCGCACGATGCGCACTCCTCCACGCGGTCCACGGACACGTCCTTCTCGGTCCCCGTGGCGGACTCCACGAAGGTGACCGAGGTCGCCACCAGCACGTCGTCGCCCGCCACCGGCCCGCCGGCGCCACCGAAGATGTCGGCTCCCCCGAAGAACGCGTCGAAGATGTCCTGGAACGATCCGAACCCCTGGGCGCCCCCTCCTGCGGCGCCCCGCACGCCGGCATGGCCGAAGCGGTCGTACCGGGCCCGCTGGTCGGCGTCGGACAACACCTCGTAGGCCTCGGCGACCTCCTTGAACCGCTCCTCGGCCGTGGGGTCGCCCGGGTTCATGTCCGGGTGCAGCTCGCGCGCGAGGCGGCGGAAGGCCGACTTGATGTCCCTGTCGGTGGCATCGCGCGCCACGCCCAGCACCTCGTAGTAGTCACGCGTGGTCGGCATCGTCCTCCCCGGCGTGCTCCTCGGGGTGCGTGGCCAGGTTGGCCTGCGCCGACTCCACGAGCACGCGTGCCTCCCCGAGCGTGTCGGCCTCGAGCAGCATGCGGGCCAGGCTCCGGGCATCGCGCGCCGCGAGGTGGTCCACCGCGCCCTGCTCGATCCAGAACGGCGCGGAGTCGGGATCCTGCCGGAGCAGCTCCACCGCCTGGTGACCGCAGTCGAGCGTGTACGTGGCGATTGCCCACCGGGTGGACGCCGGCGCGTCGGACGGGCTCCACGGCACCAGCGGCGTGGACTTGACCCCGCCGGGCTCCACCACCACCGACGACAGGTCGATGTCGCGCCATTCGAGGTCGACCGGCACGCGCAGGTCGAACAGCAGGGCCTCGGCGTCCTCGGCCTGGCCCTCGTTGCTGGCGATCACCGCCGCAACCCAATGGGCCTCGGCGAAGGTCAGGCCCGAGAAGACGTCGGTCTCCTCGGACACCGGGTCGAACACGCTGTCGGGGTCCACGCTCACGCCCACGGCGTACTCCTCGGGCCCGTAGGCACCGGCCTCCACGCGGGCCAGCACGCGCACCGCCGCGGTGCCGCCCGCCCCCAGGGGCCGGCGCCACACCTCCAGGATCTCGAACCGCGGATCCTCGCTCACCCGTACACGTCCTCCACGTAGGCCGACAGCGCGCGAGATGCCTCGCGCACGGTGGCGATGGCCAGGGCGTAGTCCATGCGCACGGGCCCGATGAGCGACACCGCGCCGAGGTTGCCCCGCGGGGGACCGTACCCGGCCGCCACGATCGACACCCCCGACAGGTCGGAGGGCAGTTCCGACCCGATGCGCAGGTACGTGCGCGACCCATCGAGGGCGCCGCGCAGCACCGACAGCAGGGCGTAGCGCTCCTCGAGCGCCCGCATGAGGCCGTCGATCTCGGATATCTCGCGGCGCCGGGCGTCGGTGAGCACGCGCGCCTGCCCGGAGACGTAGACGGCGCGGTCCTCGTGCAGGTCCATCAGCACCGGCGCGATGGCGTCGATGAACGCCTGCTCGGCGGGCCCGAGCGACGGATCGGCCAGGCGCGCGGCAATGCTGCGCGCGCCGGCGGGCATCCCCTGCACCCGCTCATTGAGGAACGCCGCCGCCCAGTCGGCCAGGCCCGGGTCCACCGGCCGGTCGAATGCGAACAGGCGCTTGGTGACATCCCCGGTGGACGTGATGACCACCACGGTCACGAGTTGGGGCTGCAGGAGCAGCACCTCCACGTGGCGCACGGTGGCGGACGCCATCGGGGGCCCGGTGACCACCCCCAGGAGGTCGGTGACCTCCGAGATGGCGTCGGCCAGGCGCCGGAGCGTCTGGTCCACCTCCACGCGCGCCAGGTCGGTGCCCAGCGTGCGCGACAGGTCCGTGCCGGTGGCGGGCAGGGGCTCGCCCGGCAGGATGCGGTCCACGTAGTAGCGGTAGCCCGACTCTGTGGGCACGCGGCCCGCCGAGGTGTGGGGGTGATCGAGGTACCCCATCTCCTCCAGGCGGTGGAGTTCGTTGCGGATGGTGGACGACGCCCAGTCGAGCCCCCCGCGCCCGGCGATGTTCTTGCTGCCCACCGGCTGCCCGCTGGCGATGTGGCGCTGCACCACGGCGCGCAGGACCTCCTCCTGGCGCGGGGTGAGCGACGGCGTGTCGGGATCGGTGGTGCTCATGCGAAGTCCATGATCTGCTGCACCACTGCATTCTGGAGCAGGCGGCCACGGCGCGTGAGCCGGACGGTCCCCTCCCCCCGCTCCACCAGTCCGCGCGCGGCCAGCGCGTCGAGGGCCGCGGGGCGGTCGGGGCGCCCGGCCCATGCGATGTCGAGGGGCTCGTCCAGGCGCGTCGCCAGCATCCACCGCTCGCGCCGCAGGGTGTCGGCATCCAGGGCGTCATGCGTGCGCGGAGGGGCGGCCCCCTGCGCCAGCGCAGCCATGTAGCGCTCGAGGCCGGGTGCGTTGCGGCGCCGCTCGCCCCGGATGGTGCTGACCGCCCCCACGCCCAGGCCCAGGTAGTCGCGCGCGTGCCAGTAGGCCATGCTGTGGCGGCACTCGGCGCCCGGCAGGGCGAAGTTGGCGAGTTCGTACCAGCGGTACCCGAGGGCCTCGAGCCCCGTGATGGCCTGCTCATAGAGGTCGGCGGCCAGGTCCTCGCCGGGTGGCCGGTGCGGGCCGCGTGCGATCGCGCTGCCCTCCTTGAACTCCAGCTCGTACCACGACACGTGGTCGGGACCGAGTGCCGCCACCCACGCGAGGTCCGCGGCCAGGTCGTCGCCCGACTGCCCGGGAACGGCGAGCATCAGGTCCACCGACAGCTGCGGGATGCCCGCCGCCCGGATCGCCGCCGCGGCCCTCTCGGCATCGCCCGGCATGGCGCGGCGGTCGAGCACCTGCAGCAGGTGCGGTCGGGTGGACTGCGCCCCCAGCGACACGCGGGTCACCCCCGCAGCCGCCAGGGCGCCGGCCAGCCCGCGCGTGACGGTCTCCGGGTTGGCCTCCACCGTCACCTCGGCACCCGGCGCCAGCAGCGGCCGGATGGCCGCGAGCAGGGCCTGGAGCCGCTCGGCGCCCATCAGCGTGGGGGTGCCGCCGCCCAGGTACACGGTGCGCAGGGGGCCGAGCACGGCGCGCTCGCGCCCCAGCTCGGCCAGCACGGCCCCCAGGTAGTCGTCGCGGGCATCCTCGCGCCCCACCTCCACCACGAACGCGCAGTAGCCGCAACGGCTGGCGCAGAACGGCAGGTGCACGTACAGGTGCGCGACCCCCGCGGGATCGCCCCCGTTCACTGCGACGATGACCCGTCCAGCTGCAGCACGGCCAGGAAGGCCTCCTGCGGCACCTCCACGTTGCCCACGTGCTTCATCCGCTTCTTGCCCTCCTTCTGCTTCTCGAGGAGCTTGCGCTTGCGGCTGATGTCCCCGCCGTAGCACTTGGCCAGCACGTCCTTGCGCTTGGCCTTGACGGTCTCGCGGGCGATGATCTTGCCCCCGATGGCCGCCTGCACGGGCACCTCGAACATCTGTCGGGGGATGGTCTCCTTCAGCCGCTCCACCAGGCCCTTGCCCCGCGCGTACGCGCTGTCGCGGTGCACGATCATCGACAGCGCGTCCACGGGCTCGCCGGCCAGCAGGATGTCCAGCTTCACCAGGGGGCTCTGGCGCAGGCCGATGGGCTCGTAGTCGAGCGATGCATAGCCGCGCGTGCGTGACTTCAGCTGGTCGTAGAAGTCGAGCACGATCTCGGCCAGCGGCATGTCGTACACCACCTGCTGGCGGTTCTCGATGGGCATCATGGTGACGAACGTGCCGCGGCGCTCCTGGCACAGGCCCATCACCGCCCCCACGAAGTCCTGCGGCACCAGCATGGTGCAGCGCACGTAGGGCTCGCCGATGTGCTCGATGTGGTTGGGGCTGGGCAGGTCCACGGGCGAGCGCACCTCCAGCACATCGCCCCCGGTGGTGGCCACCTCGTACTCCACGTTGGGGGTGGTGGTGATGAGGTCCAGGTCGTACTCGCGCTCCAGCCGCTCGCGGATGATGTCCATGTGCAGCAGGCCCAGGAACCCGCACCGGAAGCCGAAGCCGAGCGCCTGCGACGTCTCGGGCTCCCACACCAGCGAGGCGTCGTTGAGCGACAGCTTCTCGAGGGCGTCGCGCAGGTCCGGGTACTCGTCGGAGTCCACCGGGAAGAGGCCGCAGAACACCATGGGCTTGGCCTCGCGGTATCCGGGCAGCGGCTCGGCGGCGGGCGCGCCCGCCAGCGTGAGCGTGTCGCCCACGCGAAGGTCCACCAGGCTCTTGAGGCCGGTCACGATGTATCCGCTCTCGCCCGCCGACAGGTGCCCGATGGGGGTCATGGCCGGCGACATCACGCCCACCTCCTCGGCGGTGAAGTTCGACGCCGTGGCCATGGCGCGCACCTGCTGGCCCGTGCGCAGCTCCCCGTCCACCACGCGCACGAAGGCCACCACGCCACGGTACTGGTCGTACACCGAGTCGAACACCAGGGCGCGAAGCGGCGCATCGCGGTCGCCCTCCGGCGGCGGCATGCGGGTGACGATGGCCTCGAGCACGTCCTTCACGCCCTGCCCGGTCTTCGCGGAGATGCGCAGCACGTGGTCGGGGTCGTCGCCGATCAGGTCGGCCAGGGCCCGGGCGTGCAGGTCGGGGTCGGCGGCGGGGAGGTCGATCTTGTTGAGCACGGGCACCAACTCGAGGTCGCCCTCGATGGCCAGGTAGGCGTTGGCCAGCGTCTGGGCCTCGATGCCCTGGCTCGCGTCCACCACCAGCAGCGCGCCCTCGCAGGCCGCGAGGCTGCGCGACACCTCGTACGAGAAGTCCACGTGGCCCGGAGTGTCGATGAGGTTGAGCTGGTACTCCTGGCCGTCGTCGGCCGTGTACATCACCCGCACGGCCTGCGCCTTGATGGTGATGCCCCGCTCGCGCTCGAGGTCCATGGAGTCGAGGACCTGCTCGCGCATCTCGCGCTCGCTCACGGCGCCTGTCAGCTGGAGGATGCGGTCCGCGAGGGTCGACTTCCCGTGATCGATGTGGGCGATGATCGAGAAGTTGCGGATGTGCGTTTGGTCCACGCGCGCGACCCTATCGCAGTCCGCGCCGGCGGCTCAGCACCTTCGCCAGCGCCGTCATCTCGGGCATGTTCATGGCGCGAGCGGCCGCCACGATGGTGAACACGCCGGCGCCGGCCGCAAGGCCCACCGACACCACCTGGGCGGGAAGGGACTGCCCGAGGGCGTCGTCCAGCACGCGCCAGGCCAGCCACCCCAGCAGGCCCGAGGCCAGGGCGGCCGCGAGCGCCTGCAGGAACCCCTCGGTGATGAACCGCAGGTCCAGGTCGCCCGTGCGGCGGCTGAGGTAGTGCACCAGCACCAGGAACGTGGCCAGGCTGGTGATCGAGGTGGACAGCGGGATGCCGCCCACGCCGAGCGGCTGGTACAGGATGGCGTTGAGGACCGCGTTCAGCACCACGCCGATTCCGGCCACCGCGGTGGGCAGCCACGGTTGCTGGAGGCTGAAGAACGCGCGAATCAGCAGCAGGCTCGCGCCGTTGAACACCAGGCCGATGGTGAAGAAGAACAGGGCCTCCGACGTGATGAGCGTGGAGAAGCCGTCGAACGCCCCGCGCTGGTAGACCAGGCGCACCACCGGCTCGGAGAGCACCATCAGGAACGCCGACGCCGGGAGCAGCAGGAAGAAGATCTGCCGCAGGCCCGAGGCCACGGCGTCGCGGAGCCCCGGGAAGTCGCGGTTGGCCGCCATGCGGCTGATCGTGGGGAACAGCACCGTGGCGATGGCCACGCTGAACACCCCCTGCGGCAGGATGTACAGCCGGAAGGCGGCGTCGATGGCCCGCGGTGCCTGGTCGCTCACGAGCGTGGCGAATATGCCGTCCACCACCGCGTTGATGTTGATGAGCCCCAGCCCTACGGTGACCGGCAGCATCAGCACCAGCACCCTGCGCACCAGCCGGTTGCCGAAGCCCAGGCTCAGCGGGAACGGCCCGAGCCCCCCGAGCTTGGGCAGCAGGTACAGCAGCTGCGCGAGCGTTCCGGCCAGGATGCCCAGGGCGTACACCCAGATCCGGTTGTCCGCGGCGGCCAGGGGCGCCACGCCGGCCAGCGCCACGATGATCACCGCGTTCCACAGCACCGGCACGAACGCCGTGGGCGTGAACCGCCCCTCGGCCTGGAGCACCCCGGCCACGATGCCCGTGAGCCCGAGCAGCGGCACGATGGGGAACATCAGCTGGGCAAGCCACACCACGTCGTCCTGCAGCGATGCGTCCAGGCCCGGCGCGAAGAGCGGCATCATCCAGGGCGAGATGAGGATGGCCACCAGCGTGATGGCGGCCAGCCCGAGGGTGATCACGCACGCGAGGGCCCCCACCAGCCGCCGGGCGTCGCGCGCGCGCCCCTCCTCCTGCAGCTGGGTGTAGATGGGCACCATCGCGGCCGAGATGGCGGAGTCGGCCACCAGGCTGCGCAGCAGGTTGGGCACCTGGAAGGCGATGACGAACGCATTGATGGCCCCGACGGTGCCGAACAGGGCCGCGGCGAGGATCTCGCGCACCAACCCGGCCACACGGCTGACCGCGGTCCAGAACGAGAACAGGGCCGTGGAACGACCCAGGCCGCCACCGGTCCGGCGGCGCCCCTGGTCCCCTGTGTCCGTCACGCTCGCGGCGTCGCCCCGGTCATCCGTTGCTACGATACCCGGCCGACCTACCGCAATACGGAGAATTCCGCGTGGCCAACATCAAGCAGCAGAAGAAGCGCAACCGTCGTTCCCTCAAGCAGAGGGACGCCAACATCCGCTACCGCTCCACGGTGCGAAGCGGGATGAAGCGCCTCTCCACTGCCGCCGACTCGGGTGAGGCCATCACCCCGGAGCAGGCCGCCGAGATGATGAAGACCATCGACCGCGCCGCCGCGCGCGGTGCGCTGCACAAGAACACCGCCGCGCGCCGCAAGGCGCGCGTGGCGCGCCTGGTCACCGCCTCTGCCGCCTAGCCCGGTGCCAGGCACTTAACCGAACTGAGTTCGGTTAAGTGCCTGGCACCGGGTCTAGAGCCCCCGGCACGCGCCCAGCAGGTCGCGCACTCCGAGCTCCAGCACCATCCGCTCGCCGTCGCCGCGCGACCGCCCCAGGTCGCCCAGCGCCGATACGCGCAGGTCCAGCTCCAGGTCGGCCAACCGGGCCACGCACCACTCGCCAGCCCCGGGCGGTATGGCGCGCGCGTGCTCCACGGCCTTCTGGGCCGGATAGCCCTTGAGCCCGGCGATGCGCTCCACGTCGGCCTGCGTGGCACCCGGGCCCTGCGCCACGGCGATGCCCCGGAAGTGACGCGCCAGCATGCGCTGGATCACCACAGGGTCGGTGGTGTCGCTGCCCCCGGCCAGATCGGCCAGCAGGTCCTGGGCCCCACGGGCGTCGCCCGCCACGATCAGGTCCCCCAGGAGATATGCCCGGGCCTCGGGGTCCATCACCACCAGGGCCTCCACGTGCGCGCGGTCCACCGGCGCGTCGCCCGCGGCCATGGCCAGCTTGGCGGCCTCGTTGGCGAGGTGCCCGGAATCGG
>Ga0180432_10002423_pt1 | contig 27984 bp, 18 predicted proteins | sample SS_ome_10_FD_132414 | JGI IMG/M metagenome (GOLD analysis project Ga0180432, IMG submission 132414) | Hypersaline lake sediment archaeal communities from the Salton Sea, California, USA - SS_1_MS_2 metaG | ecosystem: Environmental > Aquatic > Non-marine Saline and Alkaline > Hypersaline >... | reverse complement strand
GCCCGCCAGCCGCTGCCGGCAACCGTGATCAGGCTGCCCGGCCCTCCGCTGTCCGGCCGTATTTCAATGGCCGGAGAAACCCTGTCGTGCGACCGCGACAGCCACAGGAAGATCGCTGCCGCGAGAAGGATCACCAATAAGGACGCAATGGCGATAACCAGTACGGTTCTTCGGGACATGGGCAATCCCTTCCCATTCCTGCCTGGTAATAGGGGTCTTCTTCTGGAGGCACACACCGGCCACGCTCTGGCCTTCTCAGTGCCGGGGGAACCAGCGCAGACCAATCCGATGTCTTGACGCGGTCCTGCCTTGAGGCGTGATCGTGAGCCACGCTCGGTGGACTTCTCTCCTCCTCGGGCGTAGTATATCACAACTGAACCTGCGTGGTAAAACCGGACATGCTCTCCACCAAGTCGCGGCGGCTGTTCGTCGTTCGCTACCGTGAACCAATGCCTCACTCGACGAGTCCGCTTTGCCCAGGGCACACCGCCGCCAGCCACTAGGAGCGCAGAGCCCGAACCCTGCGATGCGATGCGTCAAAACGGGCTTCTCCGCCTCCCGATGCGCGGCTGGCACGAAGTGCCCGTCTTATGGTATAATGGTGGATTGTAAGGGGCGTATCGAGCGCGGGTGGGGCACGTCTCTAGTGATAGGATTCGCGCCTGGAAAAGAAGGAGGCGATCATGGCTAGAACGCGAACGTACTTCTTGTACGGGCTGGTAGGTATGGTCTGTCTACTGGTCCTTGGCCTGGCCCTTGCGGCCCCGGCGCTCGCAGCTTATCCCCCGCCAGAGACGGTGGACGCCTACACCTGGTCCGAGACTGCGGAGTGGCACCGGCGAGTTCCGCCCCTCAAGCCCATTCCCTGGTCCGCGGGATTCGTGCCTCCGGCGGCGGACCTGTCCCATCTGACCGGAGAGAGGATGCCGCAGGTATCCGTGTCATTGGCGACCAGTTGGGATTGGCGAACGACGGGCAAAGTCACTTCGATCAAGAACCAGGGAGGGTGCGGCGCCTGTTATGCGTTCGCGGCCCTCGCCAATCTCGAGTCGCGACTGCTGGTCCAAGGGGAGAGCAGTTACGACTTCTCTGAGAACAGCGTCAAGGAGTGCACTTTCGGTGACCCCAGTTGTGGGGGCGGCAACTACACGGATGTGACCAGTTTCTTGTCCCAGAAGGGCACCGTGCTGGAGACCTGCGACGCCTACGTGGCCAGCGATGTGAGCTGCAACAGCGGCTGTGCATACCAGAAGACGCTCCTGGACTGGTGGATCATCTCCGGCAACAGCGTGCCTCCGACGGCGGTACTACAGAGCTACATCCAGACCTATGGCCCGATCTACACCACACTCTTCGCCGGGCCGGACGCCGAACCAAGCAACCCCTGGCGACTGGAATTCGGGAGCTACGATGGTTCCTACGTCCTTCACTACCCAGGCACCGAAACCCCGAATCACGCAGTGCTGATCGTTGGATGGGACGACTCTCTTGCCCATGCAGGAGGTACCGGTGCCTGGATCGTCAAGAACAGTTGGGGCACCGGCTGGGGAGGAACCTGTGGCGGCTCGGAAGGTGGCTACTTCTACATAGCCTACGGATCCGCAAACATCGGGATGTACTCTTCACTGGCCTACAACTGGCAGGCATACGATAGCGGTGGTGATCTACTGTACTTCGATGAAGGTGGCTGGTCGTCCCCCTACGTTTGGGGCTGCCTATCCAGCACTGAGATCTGGGCACTGGCTCGCTACACTCCCGTGCAGAGCACCTCCGTCACGCGAGTGGAGTTCTGGACTGACGAGGCCGCCACCGTGGACGTATTCCTGTACGACGATTTTGACACAGGCACTACGGCTCTGAGCGGGTTGCTGCACACCGCACTAAGCAACTCGTTCAATGAGGCTGGCTATCATTCGGTGGAGATCGTTCCTCCCGTGCCGGTGACCCCCGGCGACGACATCGTTGCTATGCTCAAGATCGACAATGCCAGTTATGGGTATCCGCTCGTGGCTGACAGCGATGGCCCCACCGAGACCCAGCGGACCTACAGGAGCTGCTCGGGTGCCGATGGTTCCTGGGTCGACACAGGATCAACGGACGGCGTCGATCTGGGCATTCGCCTGCGTACGTCAGGCACGGGCCCGACTGCCACCCCGAGTGCGACTCCCACCGAGACCCTCACACCCACGCCTACTCCAACGCTTGCCCCGGTGGAGTTCCGGATTCTGCCTTCCAGCCAGACCGTCTCGCCGGGCGACACCTTCACGGTGACCGTTAGCCTTGAGACAGGCGCACAGTTGGTAGATGGAGCCCAGGTGTACATCGAGTTCGAGCCTACGTATCTGAACGTGCAGACCATTACGGGCACCGGGATCCTCATGGACATATCGAGCAACTTCGACAACGGCGCCGGGGAGCTGAGCTATGTGGGGATGAACCTCTTCACTCCTCCGGTGAGCGGCACCATCGAACTGGCCACCGTCGCCTTTACAGCCATGGCACCAACAGCCGGAACGCCCCTCGTCTTTGAGGCCGTGGACCCGCGCTCCACGGCCGCTCTCTGGTGGTGGTACGTCCTGCCTTCTACGTTGAGCGGAGGTACCGTCGAAATCCTCTCGGTGACGGCCACGCCGACCGCTTCACCTACCGCGAGTCAGACTCCGCCCGGGACGATACCCGCCCCCACCTACACGCCGACCATCACTCAGACGCCGACTCGAACCCTGAGCCCGACAATCACTCGGACGCCGACTCGGACGCTGAGCCCGACGATTACCCGGACACCCACGGCGACCGGGACCCCCGCAATGACGATAGTCTTGCCCCTGGTCATGAAGGATCACGGGGCACCGGTGGAGCCAACTGTGACGCCAACCAGCACCGTGTCGCCGTGCCAGGATCTTGTGCGCAACGGCAGCTTCGAATGGCCCACAGACCCCGCGCAGGATTGGTACTTCCCGGTGACGGAGCACCAGGCCGCCCGCTCGACCGCCGAGGCCGTCGATGGTGCGTACTCGGCCAGGATGGGCATCGTGCCTCCGGATCCATACAAGTGGAGCTACTCCGTTGCTCAGCAGCAAGTCACGATACCTGCCGACACGCTGTACGCCGAACTGTCCTTCTGGTACAAGCCCTTCAGCGAAGGGGTGCAATCCGATGCGGCGGCGGACTTCGACTGGGAGGGCTTCGACCCGCAGAAGCTCATGGCCGGTGAGACGCCTATCTCCGGTGGCGACCTTGCGCGAGAAGCCCACGTGGGAAGCGAGCAGACCTGGTACTCGAACGACTGGCAGATGCTGATCGCGCTCGACTCCTCGTTCGGGTACGAGCCATCGGACGTGCTCATGACCATCAACTCCGACAGTAGAGTGTGGGAGCATGCCACCTTCGACCTGACTCGCTACGCCGGTCAGACCAGGTATCTACACTTCTGCGTTGTGAATGCCGGTTGGGGTGGAGGGCACACCTGGATGTACCTGGACGATGTCTCCCTCCAGGCCTGCAACCAGCCGACGACCGTGCCGACCCAGACTCCAACACCGACGATTACTCGCACTCCGACCAACACCCTGACACCTACCAAGACCTATACACCCAGTGCTACCATACCTCCCACCTCGACGTACACGCCTGGTCCTACAGACACGCCAACGCTGACCCCGACCGCGACCTCGACCCCTCATTGGGTCTGCGAGAACGTGGTGGGCAATCACGACTTCGAGAGTACGGGGGAGTGGGACTTCGGCCCGTTCTCAGCATCTCCCGCGGTCTACACCACCACGGTGTCCCTCGGAGGGCTCCGGTCGATGCATTGCGGGATCCCGCCCACAGAGACGGATACCGAGACGCCATCCTCCTTCTTCCAGGAGCTGACCATCCCCGGCGATGCCGACAGCGTGGACTTGACCTTCTGGTACATGCCTTTCACTGAGGAAACAGAGTCCCAGGCTGGTGCCAAGACGACAGGGGGAGGCTTCACGCCCGCGGAGTGCATTCTGGGAAGCTGGGTAGATCGCGTGCGCCCCAAGACGCCGGACGGTGTCTTGGGCGGGTACGATTCGCAGCAGTGCCGAATCCTGGATCCGGTGGACTTCGAGACGGTGGCCTACGTGCTCCCCAAGGATACTCTTGAAGACACCCGAACCTGGACCGAAGTCACCTACGACCTGTCGGCGTACACAGGCCAGGACATCGTGCTCTACTTCAACGTCTACAACAACGGTTGGGGCGACAAGAGAACCTGGATGTACGTGGATGACGTTCGGGTAGACGTGTGCCACTGGGGCACAGGTGCTTCAGCCCCATAAGTGCCCCGACAACGACCGGTGCCCCGCTCTTCGCGGGGCACGCTCTATGATAGGACGGTGATCCGGCCCCTGGCGGGGCGAGGAGCTACTTGGCCGTACAACCGGCGCAGGACGAAGACGAGCAGGAGGCGCAGCCGCCGTCAGATCCGGCCGTGGCGCGCGTGGAACCATCTGCAGTCTTGCTGAAGCTGGCAAAGATGGAAAGGACGCGTCTGGCACCGTCGGCCTGACACTCGGGACAGGCAACTGACTCGTCGGCCTGCGCCATCCTGCGCAGAAGGTCAAACCTGTTGCCGCACTGGCCGCAACGGTACTCATAAACTGGCATGACTCCAACCTTATGGTATGTTAGACGTAAAAGCTATTGTACTGCAATGCTGGCGAGCCGTCAATCTCACCTCCCAGAAGGCTCGTTTGGCGCGTGGGGATCTCCCACTACAGGTTTCATCACTACGAATCGCTTCCCCAGGATGAGCCCCTGGTCCACGTACGCATCGGGGGCAAGCGCGAATTGGGCAGACTTGCACGCGCCACTTCATCGCACATCGACGAGACAGCCTGCCGTCTGGGAACAGCGTTTCGGATATCCGGTCCAAAGTTGGAGCCCGGAAGGCAGTTCTAGCGAGAAAGGAGAAATCTGACCTTGAAAGCATTGACGGATCGGGCACTGAATGCGGCCCAGCTCCAGGGTGCGAGCTACGCCGATATCCGCATCGTGCGCCGCAGCACTCAGGTGATAACGGTGAAGAACGGACGGGTCGAAGCCCTTTCACAGGACGAGGATCAGGGCTTCGGCGTTCGCGTCATCGCAGACGGGGCGTGGGGTTTCGCGGCCAGCTCGAGGATCGAGCCCGCCGAAGTGGATCGAGTGACAACCCAGGCACTCAAGATCGCCAAAGCGAGTGCGATGGTCAAGCTGCGCGACGTGGACATCGGGCCGCCGGAGACCCACGTGGACACGTATCGCACGCCTGTGACGGTGGACCCCTTCGACGTGTCGCTGGACGACAAGGTCGCCCTGCTGCTGGCCGCCGATGAGGCCATGCGCAGCGTCAAAGGCTTGGCCGTGGCGGAGGGAAGTCTGGAGTTCATTCGCGAGATCAAGACCTTTGCCAGCACCGAAGGAAGCTACGTCGAACAGGAAATCATCGAAAGCGGCGCCGGGCTTGAGGCGACGGCGGTAGGCGAAGGGGAGATGCAGAAGCGCTCCTACCCCAATTCCTTCGGACGACACCAGGGAACAGCCGGCTATGAGTTCATACAAGCGCTGGACCTTGCTGGCAACGCCCCGCAAATCGCGGAGGAGGCGGTTGCTCTGCTCTCCGCTCCGGTGTGCCCCAGTGGAGTGACGACGGTGATCCTGGGCGCCACCCAACTGGCTCTGCAGGTTCACGAATCCTGCGGGCATCCAATCGAGTTGGACCGAGTCTTCGGGACGGAGGCTTCCTTCGCGGGCACGAGCTTCCTGACTGTGGACAAGCTGAACAACTTCCGGTATGGCTCACCCACAGTGAATATCACTGCAGACGCGACCGTGCCCGGCGGGTTGGGAACCTTCGGCTACGACGATGAAGGCGTTCCTGCTCACCGGACACCCATCGTACGGGAAGGGATGTTCGTTGGCTACCTGACCTCCCGAGAGAGCGCCTCCCGGCTAGGGCAGCGGAGCAACGGCACCATGCGTGCCGATGGTTGGAACCGCATCCCGATCATCCGGATGACCAACATAAACCTCGAACCCGGAGAATGGGAGTTCGATGATCTTGTGGCGGATACGGATGATGGCATCTACATGGAATTGAACAAGAGCTGGAGCATCGACGACAAGCGGCTGAACTTCCAGTTCGGTACCGAGATCGCCTACCAGATCAAGGGCGGCAAGCTTGGCAAGATGTACAGGAATGCCACGTACACCGGCATCACCCCACAGTTCTGGGCTGGGTGCGACGCGATATGCAATGCGAAGCACTGGAATGTCTGGGGCACACCCAACTGTGGAAAGGGGCAACCCTCGCAGATAGCCCATGTGGGCCACGGGACAGCACCGGCGCGTTTCCGCAACGTGCAGGTGGGGGTGATGAGATAGGAGATGACCATGCTTGGACAGAGTAAGATCCGCGAGATAACCGACCGGATACTCTCGCTCTCTAGCGCCACTCAGACCGAGATGGTCTTCCTCGGAGGGCAGAGAGCGCTGACCCGCTTCGCCAACTCCTACATCCATCAGAATGTGGCAGAGGCCAGCGCGACCGTGAGCGTTCGCGTGGTTCTGGGCAAGAAGATCGGAGTCGCGGCCACCAATGATCTCTCCGCCGAGTCGCTGGAGAGGCTGGTTCAGACAGCTCAAGACATAGCGAAGTACCAGCCCGACAACCCCGAATTCGTCTCCCTTCCGGAGCCTGCTCCGATCACGCCCGTGGACGCCTTCGTGGATGCCACGGCTTCGTGCACACCCGAGGAGCGCGCCAGGGCCGTGGGCGTCATATGCAAGCAGGCGAGTGACCAAGGCCTGACGGCTTCCGGGGCCTTCAGTACGGGAACCAGTGAGATCGCAGTGGCGAACTCCTTGGGCATATTCGCGTATCACCTTTCCACCTCGGCGGATATCAACACCGTGATCATGTCTGACGACAGCGCGGGCTACTCGGATCGAATCTCCAAGGACGTCAGGGAGATCGACACCGAAGAGGTCGGGCAGGAGGCCATAGACAAGGCTCTGCGAAGCCGGGCGCCCACCGGGCTTGCTCCGGGCAAGTACACGGTCATTCTGGAGGAGTACGCCGTCTCTGAGATGATCGACAATCTCAACTACGCCGGTTTTGGTGCTCGGGCTTTTCAAGAGGGGCGCAGCTTCCTCAGTGGCAATCTTGGCGAATCCCTGGTGGGAAGCAACGTATCCATCTGGGACGATGGCCTTGATCGTCAGGGCCTGCCCATGCCCTTCGATTTCGAGGGCGTGCCGAAGCAGAGGGTGGATTTCTTCGACGCGGGGGTGGCCCGCGAAGTTGCCTACGATTCCTACACGGCAGGCCTGGAGCAAAGGCAATCAACCGGCCACGGCCTGCCCGCGCCTAACACTTTCGGGCCCTTGCCCACACACATCTTCATGGCCGCCGGCAACGCGACCAAAGCAGAGATGCTTGCCTCGACGAAGCGCGGCTTGTGGGTAACGCGGTTTCACTACGTCAACATCGTGCATCCCCTGCACGCAGTGCTGACAGGGATGACTCGCGATGGCACGTTCCTCATAGAGAACGGCGAACTCTCTCGGCCGGTGAAGAACCTTCGCTTCACGCAGAACATCCTCGAAGCACTGTCCCGCGTGGAGATGATAAGCCGCGAGCGGAAGCTGGAGAAGTCGTGGGTCGGTGGCAACATGGTGCCGGCTCTGAAGATCAAGGCGTTTGAGTTCACCGGATCTACCGAGTTCTAGCGCGTCCGGTGTCTGCCTCCCTCAGAGTTCTTCGAGCTTCACCGAGCACTACAGCGCGAAGATCCTGGGTGGCGACCGCATTGCCATCCCCGGCTCTGGGTGCACCGAACGACAAGCGCTCCCGATCAAAAAGTCGATCGGGAGCGCCTACTTCCTTCCAGCACGGGCTTGGATGATCTACCCCTGTTTCGATTGCAGCTTCTTCATCTCCTCCTCGCGAAGGCTTCGGCGCAGGATCTTGCCTACCATCGTCTTCGGCAGCTCACTGCGGAACTCCACCTGACGCGGGACCTTGAACTTGGCCAGGCGCTCCTTGCAGAACTCGATGATCTCCTCCTCCGAAGCGGTCTCACCTTGCTTCAAGATCAAATAGACCTTGACCGTCTCGCCCCGGTAGGGATCGGGGATCCCCACGCACACGGCCTCCTGGACCTTGGGATGCTCGTAGAGTACCTCCTCCACGTCCCGCGGGTAGATGTTGAAGCCCCCGGCGATGATCATGTCCTTCTTGCGATCGACGATCTTGAAGTAACCCTCCTCATCGATCGAGGCTATGTCGCCGGTGTAGAGCCACCCATCGCGAAGAGTCTGAGCCGTCTCCTCAGGCTTGTTCCAGTAGCCTTTCATCACCTGAGGGCCCTGGATGATCAGCTCTCCGGGCTCACCAACGGGCATCTCCTTGGTGCCGGTCTCCGCGTCGACTATCTTGGCCAGGGTGTTGGGCCAGGGCAGTCCAATGGTGCCAATCCTGTTCCGGCCGAAGACGGGATTGGCGTGCGTGACCGGGCAGGCCTCGCTCAGCCCATATCCCTCCACCAGTCGCCCCCCCGTGAGGTTCTGGAAGGTGGTCTGTACCTCGACAGGCAGACCTGCTGCTCCGCTAATACACGCCTTCACGGAACTACAGTCGAACTTGGAGATTTCCGGATGGTTGTTGATCGCCACGTACATGGTGGGAACACCGGGGAAGAGGGTCGGCCGATGCTTGGCGATGTTCTTCAGCACGTCTCCGAGGTCCCGCGGGTCAGGAATGAGAAGCATTGCCGCCCCAGTCACCACCGCATGGTTCATGCAGGTGGTCATGGCATAGCTGTGACTCAGGGGCAGAGCCGTCAGGCAGATTTCCGCCCCAAGGTCCGAATCGAGCCAGTGCTTGCACTGCAAAGCATTGACCATGATGTTCCTGTGACTTAGCTCCGCCCCCTTGGGCACACCCGTAGTCCCACCGGTGTACAACAGACAAGCCGTGTCCTGCAGATCCAGCTCGACGGGCCGAGGCTTGGCGGGCGCGCTCGCGAGGAAGTCCTGGAACCAGTAGGTATCGGGTACGCCATCGATATTGACGCGGTGTCCGCCCTTCTTCTCCTTGAGGAGCGTGAACAGAACCCTCAGCATAGGCGGAAAGTACTCCTTGACATTCGCGACGATGACGTGTTTCAGCGAGGTCTCGGAGCGCACTTCCTCGACGACCGGGTAGAACCTGCTCATCACCACGATCGTCTCCGCCCCGGAGTCGTTGAGCTGGTGCTTGAGCTCCCTCGCCACATACAGCGGGTTGCAGGGCACTACGATGGCCCCTGCCTTCAACGTTCCGTAGTAGCCGATGAGGAACTGCGGGATGTTGACCATGAAGAGGGCTACCCGATCGCCCTTCTTCACTCCCAGCTTCTGCAAACCGGCAGCGAACCGGTCCACTGCCTGTGCAAACTCCGAGTAGGTCATCTCAGCGTTGAAGAAGATTGCTGCGACATGGTCCGAGTACATGGTGGCGCTGTCTTGGAGAATTTCAGAAAGAGTCTTGGAAGGATAATCGATATCCGGCGGCACGTGTTCCTCGTAGTACTTGAGCCAGGGCCTTTCCATCTTAGCCTCCTAGCGGGAAGTGGCGGCGCGTTCACCAGGGAGCGCGCCAAGCGGTGAGGGACGCGTCTTTCTCTTATGCAAAGTATATCGCACTTCATATCCCGTGTCAAGGGCAATGCGCTCCATCGACCAAAACACGTAGCGCGGCAGCCCCTTGGTCGGTGACCGGCCTTCCGACGGCCCCGATCACCGCACCTCGGTGATCGAAAGCACTCGCCACAGACCCTCCTGGATTGCCAGTTCGGCGGCAAGCTGGCGGGCAGTCTCTCCGGCTGTGAATCCCACCTTACCCCCCCCTGCGCTCTCGACCACCAGTCGCACGCTCGTGTCCGCGAGACCGTATTCCCGAGCCTGTTCGACAACGGTTCCGCTTCCCGCCAGCATTCGCACCATCGCTTGATTGCCCGTGCGAAGACCGCGCGTGAACTCGTACAGAGACGCGTATGCAGACGGCTCCGTCATCTCCCAGAGACGCTCTGCCCGAGAAGCGTCGGAGCGCAGAGCACTCGTTCGCTCGTACTCCTCGCCTCGACGCTCCCACAGGCTCACCAGAGTGCGGTGGGGACACGCGTGGCATTCCGAGTACACCTCGTCCTGGCCGGAATCCAGGCCAAAGGACGAGCCAACCAGCCTCAGCGCCGAGAGACCTTCCCCTTCGAAAGAGATGCCACCGTCGGTACAAATCCACTCCCGCTGACCAGCCGGTGACCAGACGACGTCCCATCCCCCTGCGGGCTGGCGTCGAAGCAGCAAGAACGTCGGGTTCACAGTGCCAGCTCCTACTTGGGCGAATATCAGCCCCAGTTCATCTCCCACAAGGCGAGCATCCTGAATCAGGTCTCCGGTCACAACCTTCTGCCATCCCCCGGCCCAGAAGAGATAGATGTCATTTGGGGGCAGTCTGAGCACTGCGAGGTCTCCCCCCAGCCGCCACAAGGCCGCCATCTGTCCTGTTACCGGGGGCTCCCACCCCGACTGTGCTAGAGTGGAGCACAGTCGGCTGGTGGCCTGCCCGTCATCCATGGACGATACCTCCGGCAGGGAGAGGAAGGTCGCAACACCTTCCGCCAAGAGCGACGGATTCGACAGAGCTCGCGCGAACAGTTCCTCCACATGGGCAAGAGAAGCCTGCGGCGTGGTGGTTTTGGCTACTGCCGGGAGTGACGGCGCCCAGCCCACGATCCGCGCCTGCGGTCCCAAGGCCAGCAGCACCCTGTCGGCCGCATCTGTACGCACAGCGTAGTAGTAGCTGCCACCCTGTGCATCCAGGTGATAGCAGACCACCCAATCCCCACAGGGGGTCGATGCCACGGGGCCAGATCCAAGCGAAGTCTCCTCCGCGATCTGACGAGCCTGCATGCTGTCAGTGTCCAGAGCCCACACCCCAAGAGCTCCACCAACATCATCCCATGGTGATTTGCCCGCACGCAGCAGAAAGGCGATGTTCGACCCATCGGAAGACCAGACGTGACCGACGCTGTGCATGCTGGGCCCATGCCAGAACACCCTCGGTCCCATGGCAAGAGTGTCATCGAGATCGTAGACGCGTATCTGGCTCACATCCTGCTCATGGTCGAAGGCCGTGGTTAGCACTCTCCGGCCGTCTATCGAAGCCGTGCAAACCCCCGTCCCCTCAACCTTCAGCGTCGCCTTGCGCGCGCCCGTGCGCGCGTCGTACAGCCACGCTTCCCGGAATGAGGGATCATCTCCCTGAGGCACCAGTAGGAGTTCCTCATCGGGCCCATCATACATCAACAGGTTCGCCCCGAGGCAGTCCGGCAGGGTGAACAGGGTGATGGCCTGACCGCCGGAGCCTTTCTCCACCCGACCCACATCCACAGACCGGCCGAAAGAGGGTGCCTGAGGATCCTCACGACTCAGCACATAGGCCAGAGCCCGTCCGTCCGAGGCCCACACGAAGTGGAGATTGCTGGTAGGGTCCTCCGGAAGGGCTTCCACCCTGGACACGTGCCCATCGGACAGGTCGGCCACAATCAGGCTCGACAAGTCGTCGTAGGCCAATCGCTGATCATACAGGGCCAGCGTGGACGCTTGATCGACATCCACGATTGGGCGAGCGTCGTTCCCCCAGTAGTCCCCTCGGTAGATTGTCCCGTCCTGCAGGTACACGAGGTCCCAGCCGCCGGATCCCGATGGATCGGAGTGAGCCTCCGGCGCATCCGTGGGGCCCGCCGGCGCGGCGGCAGTCGGTAGAGCCTCAGGAGTTGGGCCTGCCGTAGGCAGCGACAGTGGCAGTGGCGTGGGGCGTTCGGGACGGGCCGTCGTCACGAGTGGAAGAGCTGTAGGAAGCTCGTTCTCTGCTGCTGACGCTGGCCCCGGCGGAGCAGTGGCAGGCTCCAGAGGAGAGGCGCACCCCACAGCAAGCACCAAGGCCGCCAGCAGCAACGCCACACCCGATCTGTCAGTGCGATCCCTCAAGCGACGAAGGGTTTCGGTCAGCAGAGGTGGGAACACTGTCTCTTCGCCTTTCTCCTACCGGGCAACTGAGCGTTGTTCCTGCGCAACTCGGCCACTGCTTCGGCCCGGTCGGCCTTGTGTTTGCGGGTGATCGAGATGAGTCCGAGAAGTGCTGCGCCAGACCCGCCCAGGCCCGACACACGATCAGGCTTCGGCAGCTTCTTCAGCGCTTCGCCGAGCGCCGCACGATCATTCGGTGGGAGGTAGCGAGACCCGTACGGGGCGCTTCAGTTCTGGACCACAACCCGTACTTCGCAGGGGGGCGGGAAATTCCCCGTCGAGTCCACGACGGTGAGGCGAATGACGTAGCCCCCGTCAGGAAAGGAAGAGGTGTCCCAGCGATCCAGCAGGCCATCCACGACCTGCTGCCTATGCACATCGCTGACGCCTGACCAGCGCTCGGGCTTGTCGCCCACGCCGTACTCAACCTTGTAGAACTGGAGCCCCGGGATATTCGCGGTGCCCCTGATCTCCACCGTTCCCTTCACAGGCATACCCACGAAGGGATAGTCGATGCGCGCATCGGGATTGGGGCAGGCCGGAGACGGCGTATCCGTTGGTTCGAAGGTAGGCGTGGCCGTCCTGCGTCTCAGTGTCGGCAGCGCCCGCGCCGTCGCGGTCGGAGTGACCAATGTCGGAGTGGGTGTAGCTGGCTCCGTGGTAGGAAAGAAGTCAAATGGGGTTGGGGTGGTGGCTTCGGCCATCTCCTCCAGGTCGATAGAGGGAATCACATAGAGACGCAAGGCAGCGATGGCCACCAATACTGCCAAGACCCCCCCTATGGCCCACAATGCTCGTGCCTGGCGTTGACTGCTGATCTCTCGCTCGAGGGAGAAGATGGTGCTGGCCCTCTCTCGACCAGCCATGATGAACACGCGCAGATACGCTAGAATAATCAGAGCACACACGGCGTATGCCCACAGGAAGTATCGATTGACCAAATCAATGGCCACTTTGACGAACTCAATCATGGCTTCTCACCGCTGCCGGTTCTTGCGCATTCTCGGAGACAGGTGGCATCACACGGCCAGCCACCGTACTCCCCGGACATCGTACGACCCCGTGGATCCTCTGCCGAAGACGCGGCACTGCAGCTGTTGCGCCTCCTACTGCAAACGACGAAGGACGCCCCGAATGATGGCCGTCAGCCGGGGAGCTGCTTGCTTCCCAGCCTCCAGCACTTCCTCGTGAGTCGTCTCGCTCTCCGCCTGAGGCTCTGCGATCGCCGTATTGCTGATCAGCGAGAACCCCAATGTCCTCATGCCAGCGTGGCGAGCGGCAATCACCTCGTGCACGGTAGACATCCCCACCGCGTCGGCACCGATCATGCGCAGGAAGCGAATCTCTGCCGGTGTCTCAAAGGCAGGGCCGGCCAACATCACGTACACGCCCTCGCGCAGAACTACTCCCAGCTCGAGCGCAGCTTCCTTCGCCAGCCCTCGCAGTCCGAGGTCGTACGCCTGTGTCATGTCGGGAAAGCGTGGGCCCAGGGAGTCGTCGTTCGGTCCTCGCAGAGGACTCTGCCCTCCCATGCCCATCAGATTCATGTGATCAACTAACAGCATGAGGTCGCCGGCTTGGTACTGAGGATTCAATCCGCCGGCCGCATTGGTGACGATGAGCGTGTCGACTCCAAGCATCCGCATCGCACGCAGCGGCAGCGTTGCCTGTGCTAGTGAATAGCCCTCGTAGAAATGCGCCCGGCCCCGCATTATCGCAACGCCGTGACCCTGCCACCGACCGATCACCAGCTCTCCGATGTGTCCTGCCACCGTGGCCACCGGGAAGTGAGGGATCTCGGCATAGGGGATGACATCGGGGCTACTGACCTCGGAAACCAGTCCGCTCAGTCCTGAGCCCAGGATCATGCCCACCGTTGGTCGGTGACTGGTGCGCTGCCGGATCAGCTCCGCCGATTCCTCGAATTCGGCACGACCGTAGTACTCCAAGGTTCCTTCTCTACGAGTCGGCTTTGGGGTGAGCTTCATCGTATATCTCTCTCATCTGCTCATCGGTGACCTGACGATAGACCTGCGTGGTGGAGATGCTGGCATGACCCAGAAGTGCCTGGACATCCTGCAACTCCGCGCCCCCGCTGAGCATGTGGGTGGCAAACGAGTGCCTCAACGTGTGTGGAGTCACCGGGTCCGTGATGCCAACATCCTCCACGTACCGCTTGATGATCAACCAGAGCCCCTGGCGAGTCAAGCGGCGACCCCGATGATTCAGAAAGAGGGCCTTCTCCTCTGCATCCCGCAGCAACTGGATTCGACCTTCATTGACGTACTTCTCTATGGCCCTGGCCGCCTGGGGGTAGATCGGTATCACCCGCTCTTTGCCCGCCTTGCCGACACAGCGGACGTTGTCTGAAGCGAGATTGACATCTCCCACGTTCAGGGCGACCAACTCGCTCACGCGCATACCCGATGCGTACAGGACTTCCAGTATGGCTCTATCCCGAAGAGAGCGGGGGCCCGGCCGCTTGGCAGGAGCGTTCAGCAGCTTCTCCACGTCCTCTTGCGAGATGGCCTTGGGAAGGTACTTCCGCACCTTGGGAGAGTCCAACGTGGCAGTCGGGTTCTCTTGTATCACTCCCTCACTCATCAGGAAGTGGAAGAACGACTTGATCGCTGCGATCTTCCTGGCCACCGTCGCGGTGGCGTATTCTCGGTCCGTCTTGAGATACAGGACATAGTTGATGAGTATGCGCTTCGTTACATCGGCCCAGGACTTGACGGGCACCTCAGTCACTTCACCCAACCAGCGGTGAAACTGAGCAAGATCGTTTCTATACGCTACAATGGTGTTGTTGGAATAACCCTTTCCGACTTTCAGGCACGAAAGGAAGTCCCTTATGCTCTGTTCCATGGTCATCACCCTCCTGATCGTCAACTGTACCGTTGGTTATTCTACCACCACTTTGCATAAACTGCAAATCCCATCCGAAGGCCGTTCTGGATGACGCCGATAGGGGAATCCACAAGAATCATGCAGGCGAGTCCTCGCCCCGCGCAAGGATCCAATCCACCGCAGCCGAGAGGTCCTCGACCACCACAAGGGCATCGCCCTCAGGGCCCCGCGCGAGTCCCATCGATTCCCGTCCTCTCCCCGTCTGCACCAGGATGGGCAGGCAACCGGCGGCCCGCGCGGCCCGCACGTCGCTAAGAGCGTCGCCGATCAGATAGCACCGAGGCAACTCCAGCGAGAACCGCTGAGCGGCCTCCAAGAGCATACCCGCTTTCGGCTTGCGACAATCGCACCCCTCATCGGGTCGATGCGGGCAATAGACGAAAGCGTCGATCCTTCCGTCCTGTTCCTCCACGACTTGCCGCATCTGACGATGGATGTCCTCCACCGTCTCGACGGTCACGAGGCCGCGGTTGATGGCAGACTGATTGCTGACCACGATGACTCGATACGTTGTGCCCGCCAGCTTTCGAAGCGACTCGAAGACGCCGGGCAGGAACACGACTTCGTCCCAGCTCCTCACGTAGTCCGAACGATTCTCGTTGATGACTCCGTCGCGATCCAAGAACACGGCGCGCATTCGCACTTCGCCCCTAGCGTCGGTAGTTGAAGATCACCCTGGACCCAAACCTCTCCAGATGAAAGGGCAACTCGACCAAGGGGTGCAACGCGGACCGAACCGCATCCTGTCTCTCGTGGGGACAATAGAGCAGCAGATAGCCTCCATTGCCCGCCCCGGTGATCTTGCCACCCAATGCCCCAGCTCGGCGGGCCGTTTCGTAGATAGCATCGATATGGCCGTTGCTGATCCGGCTGGCCAATTGCTTCTTCAGTCCCCACCCCTGGTGCAGAAGCTTGCCAAAGCCATCGATTCTTCCGGTCTCGAGAAGCTCGCGTCCATCTTGAGCCAGGGTCTTCAACGCTCGCAGGACATCGAGATGGTTGTGGACGTTGCTCTTCTGCTCGACCAGCACAGTCTCCGACCTGCGCGTCATATTGGTGAAGAAGAGCATCAAGTTCTCGCTGAACACTCGCCGCACGGAAGGATCGAGGTCGATGCTCTCCAGGCACACCTCCCCGTCCTGACGGAAGCTGATGAATCTCAGGTCTCCGTGGGACGCTATGTACTGATCTTGCTTGCCTATGGGTTTGCACAAGACATCGATCTCGATCTCGCAGGCTTCCCTGGCCAACCTATCGGCATCCACCGAGCACCCGAGATAGGTGTACATGGAATTCAGCAGACCAACGGTCACGGTACTGGACGATCCCAGCCCGGAGCCCGCGGAAGGGATATCCCCCATGGTGCTGATCTCCACCTTGCGGGCAATACCGGTCTTCCGCAGAGACTCTCGCACCAATTCATGGCCCACATCGTCCAGACTGGATACGAGTTCCGTTCGGGTGTAGCCCACGCGTATCATGTCATCGTAGCGTTCCTTGATGATCACGTATATGTACTTGTCGATGGCGGAACTGAGGACCGCGCCTCCCTCCCGATGATAGAACTCGGCGAAGTCAGTCCCGCCTCCGAAGAAGCTCACTCGGAGCGGCGTCTGGGTGACGATCATGCTCATCCACCTCCTCTCTTCCGTGCACACCGCGGCGGGGCACCACCGCTTCGCGCGGTGGCGCCAAGAGTGCGTCTAGATTCCTCCTACCAGCAGGAGTACCAGTGCCGCGATCGCCGCCAGATCGAAGACAACCAGCAGAGCGATGAGGAGCCACTGCATCCCTCGCCGCCTTCCTCCGCTGCCGCCGGCATCGGACCCAGCTAACACTCCGCGATCCCCTCTGGCCATCCCCCCCCGCCCGAGACGCGCCCGGCCCGAGTCTCTTCTCCTCGCCTTCGAACGCTGCCCCTTGCGGCCGGAGGTCGAGCTGTAGTAGTAGTAGCTGCTCGATCCATTGGGCGTAACCCGATTCAGCGTGATCCCCAACAGATTCGCTCCGACTCGCGTCAGGGCTTCGAACGCCTTGCGAAATTCATCCGTCCGAGTTCGACCCGCATCCACTACCAGCAGCGCGCCTCCCAATCGAGTGGCCAAGACGCTTGCATCAGCCACCGCCAGCACAGGTGGGCTGTCGAAAAGCACGACGTCTGCCTGCTCGCACAGCGCCTCGATGATGGCTTCCATGCGCGGTAGCTCCAGCAACTCAGACGGGTTGGGCGGAATGGGGCCGCCGGTCAGTAGACGAAGACCGGCGACCTCGGTGTCGAGGAGCACGTCCGAGAGGCCTAGCGTGTCCTCCAAGAGCATGGTCGTCAGTCCCACGGCATTCGGCACACCAAACAGTCTGTGCAAGTAGGGCCGCCGAAGATCGGTGTCCACCAGGATCACCCGCTGGCCGGCTTGGGCCATGACCACACCGAGGTTGGCCAGCGTGGTGCTCTTGCCCTCAACCGAGCTGGTGCTGGTGACCATCAACGTACTCACCGGCTGCTTGAGACTCGAGAAACGGAGGTTGGTCCGCAGTACTCGGAATGCTTCCGAAATGGGTGAACTCGGTTGGGTGATGGTCACGAGAGTGTCCTCAGGCCTACCGTTGTTCGGCATCTGGGAGATGGCCCCCAGGGTACTCAATGAAGTCACTCTCGCGGCATCCTCGGCCGTCTTGACAGTATCATCCACGTACTCCAGGAGGAAGGCCGTCCCCAAGGAGACTATCAGCCCGACGGTGCCGGCGAGCAACACGTTCAATTCGGTCTTCGGGCTAATGGGGCGGCCAGGGACCCCGGCGGGCTCAATGATACTGATGTAGTTGACATCGCTCTCCTGGAAGAATTCCAGTAGCGAGGCGTAGTTGCCCTGCCACAGAGTAACTTTCTGCTCCAGAGCCGACATCTGGGCCTGAAGGTTAGTGATCTCGAGCGCGCTCGTCTCATTGTCCAGGGATTCCTGCAGATCAATGAGCTGCAACTGACCCTCCTCGATCTTCGCCTGCAGGTCCTGGAGCTGTCCCTCTACGAACCGCCTGTGCTCTTCTCGTTCCTGCTCGGTGGCCGTCGGGCTCCCCAGTATGAGCTGCCGGGCCAACTCGTCAGCTATGATCTTGGCGCGCTGGGGGTCAACGTCCATGACGGATATCTCCATGAGCTGTGTCCCCTGAACCAGATTGACGCTGACGTTCTGGCGCAGCTCCGCAACGGAAGCATCCAGTCCCAGAGTATCGATTGTGGCTCTAAGAATCGGCTGGCGACGCACCATCTGCGCGTAGGTCTGTGCCAGGCGCATACTGGTCCCGATCTCCTGGGTGTCGGGATTGGCGCTCTCGAGGCTCTGCCCAACCATCACGGTCGTAGTAGTACGGTATATCCGGGGCATAGACTGGCTTGCCAGGTAGCTGAACGTGGCGGCCACCAACGTGCCCAGCAGCATCAACCAGAGCCACTTGCGTATGACGACGAAGACCTGTCGGAGTTCCATCTCCCCACCTCCCAATAACGAGTTGTCTCAGGGGAACCCTGCGCTTACGAGAGCGTGTCCCGCGACCGTTCGAGCGACCGCTCCGATGCTGGGGCCCTGGCCGTAGGCTCCGGACACCATGATGCTAGTATGCGCCCCTGCCCTTCAACACAGCGGGCAGCGTGCGGTAGAGCAGATGCAGATCCAACCACAGAGTGTAGTTGCGAATGTAGTGCATGTCCAACCGAATGCGCTGCCCGTAGGAGAGATCACTGCGCCCGCTGACCTGCCACAAACCGGTCAGGCCCGGTTTCACAGTCAGAAGGTTGAGCCGCCACTGCCCGTATTCCTCGGCCTCCTCAGGAGTGATCATCCGTGGGCCCACCAGACTCATCTCCCCGCGCAATACATTGAAGACTTGCGGCAGCTCGTCGAGGCTGTACCGGCGCAGGAAGCCTCCCAGACGAGTGACTCGAGGATCGCGCTTCAGCTTGTACCCGGCCTTGTAGGCCGCCATCATCTGCGGGTCTTCCGCCAGCACAGCATCCGCATCTTGCACCATGGTGCGGAACTTGAAGGCCTCGAACGGCCGATCGCCCCTTCCCAGCACACGCCTGCGGTAGAACACCGGTCCCCGTGAATCGAGGACTATGGCCACCGAGATTATCACCAGCAGAGGCCAACAGATGGCCAGGACAAGCAAGGCCAGGCAGTAGTCCAGCGCCGTCTTGAGGATCAGGCTCAGGCCCGTGATGCGCACCTTATCGAAGCTCACCAGTGGCACGCGTTGGATCTCCTTGACGTGTACGCCGGTGGCCAACACCTCGAACAGCCCGGACGACAGACGCAGGTCCACGTCCTCCCGAGCACCGAAACGCTGGAACAGATCCAACAGTTCGTCGCGCGGCAGAGAGGGCGTGGCCACGAGCATCTCCTCGATATCGTACAGCGCGATCATCCGTTCCAGGTCGTCGGACCTACCAAGCACCTTCAGATCATCCACGACGTCTGTGCCCACCGGAAGGCTGTCATCTACGAAGCCGACCACCTGTAATCCGGCCTTGGGAGCTGCCCTGAACTGACGGGCGATGGCGCTCCCCTCGCCATTGGTGCCTACAATGACCACTCGCCTGGTCAGGCGTCCCTGCTTGCGAAGATGATACACCAATCTGCGAGCCGCGAACCGAGCGGCCTCCGCTGAGGCCAGGGAGAGCACCCAAGACATCAGGAGCCAGCCTCGTGAGATGCTTGTACGGTCACTGTCGAAGAAGCTGTAGGCAACCAGGATCATGATACCAAAGGTGCATGCGCTGGCCACCCGCGCGTATTCCTCCGTTCCGCCGAAGAGGTTGCGCACGTCGTACAGGCCATATGCCGCGAAGACCAGTAGCCAGGTAGGGATGGCCCAGAAGACCACCCTGGAGTAGAACCCTAGCGAGAAACTGGAGTGATACGGCAGCCAGGCATTCCTGAACCTCAGGAAGTAAGCCAAGGTGAATGCCCCCGTCAGAGCCAGGGCGTCCACCGCGACGAGACCCCAACCCAGCATCCGCCGCCGCGCGATCGACGGAGTGCGTACTCGGGTCCAGACCCGAGGTAGCTCACGATATGCAACGCTGTTCGCCATCTCCCCATTCCCTTTCGTTAGTGACACAACTGCCAGGCGCGAGTTCGCGAAGGCCGGCGTAGATGCCTTCGAGGCGCTCAACCACTGCACGCCAGTCGTGGTAGGTCTCTACCGTCTTTCGCGCCCGTGTGGCCAGGCGCTCCCGTCTCGGACTGTCCGACAACAATTCCAGGATGCTGTCCGCCATGACCTGCGGCGTATCTGCAACCAGGAGATCGAGCCCAGGCGAGGCATTGATTCCCCAGGTGCTCACTGAAGTCCCTACTACCGGCGTACCCACGGCCATGGCCTCCAGCACCTTGTTCTGGCACCCCGCACCGTACAACACTGGAGAGACCGCCACTGTGGCGCTCCTCAGATAGGGACGCAAGTCCGGCACGTATCCTGTCACGGTGATCTTCGGATCAGCATCCAGTCGAGCGATGCGGTCGGTGGGATCCTTGCCCGCGATCCAGAGCCTGGCATCCGCGCGGCGGGACCTGATCAGTGGCAGCACCTCTTGACAGAAATAGAGCACCGCCGTGACATTCGCGTGGTAGCTCATCTTGCCGCTAACAACCATAGTCGCGGGCTCTCGCGGACCATCTGCAAAAGAGAAGTAGTCCAGGTCAACTCCGTTGGCCAGAACCTTCACCGGAGTGCGACGGTCGCCGGCGATGCTGTCCTGCCCAGCATCCTCCGAGAGTTGAAGTAGTGCAATCCGATCTCTCTCGGAGGTTGTGAGCACCTGATCGTAGTGGGCCAGGAGCCCTCCCTCGTACGAGCGCGTTCGGGGCAACTCCAACCTGGAGGCGAGCCTTCCGAAGGCACTCCTGCTGCGCTCCGCAGCCTGCTCGAACAGGTAGGTGATGCAGTCCACGGCATCCCAGACCTTGGGGAGCCCCAGTCCCGCCCCGTAGGCGGCACCCCGTAGATGCTCGACGTGAAGGACGTCATAGTGATCCGGGTCCTTTCCCGTCGCGCTCAGTATGGCGTTCCTCAAGGCAGAAGAGTAGCAGTAGACTGCCTGCAGGGGCTTTCTTCCCGGCAGCCCGCGCAGACAATTCCAAAGCGATCTCCATCGAGGCAGCGGAAACGCCGTCGCTCGATGACAGTGGGCTCGTAGAGCTTCGAGATCGTCCAGCTCCTGACGCGTGGTCCACAGCGTCATCACGGTGACCTCGTGCCCTGATTCCGACAGCTGCCGTATGAGATTGTAGGGCCGCACCCGTACCAGCGACGGGACGTAGGGCACCACGAACAGAATGCGCATCATCTTCCCTTCATCTCGGCGGCCACCGGCTCCGGCGGCTCCAATCGATACAGCGTGAGACGACCGTCGTGGCAGGCCACCGGCACCAACTCCCAGGAGGCCAGCAAGGACTCGATCTCTCCCTCGGTCCGCTCCGCTCCGGGGCCTCCCCAGGCAGAAAGTTGCGCGTATCCCAGTTCCGACTCGAACAGGTCGGAGAGCGCGAATGCTCCCGCGCCATCCTCAATGCCGGTCCACAGCATCTCGGTGACTGCATCGCGATAGTCCTGTCGGCGGCGCTCATCAGGGGCAATGAAGACCCGCCGGACCGGCATGGCCTTGCAGTGCAGGTAATACTCCAGATACACCGGAGCCTGACGATACTCACCCGCTCCCAGGGAGACCACGGCTGCACCGGGAGTCACGTGCTCATCCAGAGTCTGCACCAGTGACCAGTAAGGATTGGACGATGGGCTTCGTAGCGGCAGCATCGATCCAACCAGATTGGCCATTCCGACGCAGACCAGCAGGATCATCCACCCCGGACGGGTGAGTCGAGTCCCCATCTCGCTCTTCTGCACGTTCGTTCCGCAGGCCAGGGCAATCAGCGCACAGACTGGAACCAGGTTCGGGAGCCAGAAATGGACACATTCCGGAAGCCACACCAGTGCCCCCAGGCCGAACGCGACGCACCAGGCCGCCATCGCCCAGGCGAGAACAGCATCATTGGCTCTGATGGAGGAGTGCTGGCGCACGAGCCAGACCGCTCCCACCGCCAGCATGGCAAACGCCCCGATGGAGAAGGCAATGCCGACCAAGACGCTCCAGGGCAGGCCGCTCGCGGGAGCCCCCTTCTCGACCAGAACGGCGGCCGGAGAGACGGCGTACAAGGTTTCCCAGCCCCACGAAGTGCTCTGCAGCCACCGAAGCAGGGGCACCTCCCCTACGAAGACGTTGCCGACGCCGGGTACCGCCTTCACGAGCGAGCGCCAGGACAAAGGCTGGCCGGTGCCCAACCACCCGCTGGATCCACGAATGAAGCGAGTAAGATAGCGAAGCAGTTCGCTCGGCGTGCGCGCCCCCTCCGTCCAAACGGCCACCGCAACGTAGGCTCCTGCCACGACCAGTGAAACGACCAGCAGGTAGACCATCGAGAGCCAGATCTTCTTCTTCGGATCATCTCGGTCCGCCGGGCTACCCCACAGAACGACGAGTACCGCCGGAGCCAGAAGACAGCCGCTCAGGGTCATGAGACTCGTCAGAGCTGTGGCAGCGCCAATCAGCACTGCCCAACGCAGATCGTGGCGCTCTCGCCGTACCATCAGCACCAGAACCAGAAGAAGGCCCATGACCATCAAAGGGTAGGGATCAGCCTCCACCGAGTAGCGCCAGGAGGCATAGCACAGCACGAAGAAACTCGTGATCAACAATGCGACACGGCGACTGCTCAGCCTTCGGAAGGCCGTGTACGCCAACCCGGCGTTGACCGCTCCGGCGATGGCGCTCAGCACCTGCAGGGGTAGGAGTGCTCTCCCGGCGTATCCCAGGGCGCGCCACAGTGAATAGAAGAGTTGCCCCAGGGGGACGTAGGCCAAGTGCTGAGGGTGGAACGTGCCCCACCCCTCTTCCACCCACTGGGCATAGAGCACGGTATCGCGGGTGAAGTAGGCTCCACTGGTCAGGGTCAGCAGATACAGCGCACCGGTCGCCAGCGTCACGAACAGAGAGCACACGTGATCGCCCTTGTTCCAGCCCACTCGCTCCGATGTTGCACCTTGCATGGTGATCATTGCCCCTGGGCTCCTGCCCCAAGCTCTCGGTACACTCGATCGTAAGCCTTGTACACCGATCTCCAATCGTACGACTCTTCCACCGTTCGTCTGCCGTTGGTCACCAGTCGTCTCGACAGACTCGCACTCTGGATCACCTTCACCACGTGCGCTGCAAACTCTGCCGGGGTGTCGCCGATGAGGATGTTCTCTCCATGCTCAGCCTCTTCGATGCCCTCGCAACCCACGCTCGTGGACACGATGGGAATCCCCCGGGCCCAGGCATCGATTATCTTGACCCTCATGCCACCCCCGGACTTGAGCGGCACGATGAAGACGGCGCTGCGACTGAGGCAAGGGGCGACGTCCTCGACGTAGCCTCGCACCTCGATGCTACTGTCCGACTGTGCCAGCTTCCTGACTTCCGCAAGGGGGCGCGCCCCAACGATGTGCAGGCTGGCTCCTGGGACCTCGCGCCGGATCAACGGATACACGCTCTCCGCGAACCACAGCACTCCCTCGACGTTGGGCGGCCAGAACATGGTGCCCACGCTGATGATGCGCTGGCTTCTCGCGTCGCGCTCTAGCCGAGGCAACGCGGTGGTGTCGACGGCAATCGGAATCACGTCCGTCCGTCCATCACCGGCAATCACCGACTCTATGGTCCGACGGTCCTCATCCGAGACGGCGACGATCCGGTCGAAACGGGCCCACACGTCTCGCTCGTAGCGTCGCATCTTGCGCCACTCGAGTTCCAGCAAGAGGCGCCGCACCCCCCAGGGAGTCCCACGGCAGAGCCTCTGCACGATCCGCCACACGGTATTGTGAGCATCGAGGACCCGCGCTTGGACCGGGAGTCCCAGGGCGTATTGGGCCATGTTGAGTTGGTCCGCGTGCACGACGTCGTAGGCCTCAGAGGAGACCAGCTCCCGGAGCAGCCTCCTCATGGCAACGGATCTGTCCCGCTCAATCACGAAGGGCCTGCGGCTCGCGAGGCTCTTGGCCATGTGTAGCACGTCCCTGGTCCGTGATCGAGCCATCGGCACGGTGTGCATTCCTGTGCAGTAGGGCCTCAGATGCTCTGCGTCCCTTGTCTCTCGCTCCGTGCGGAAGAAGGACACCAGAGTGATCTCATGGTCACCGGCCAACTGGCGCAAGACGTAGTGCGCTCGTATCTTCGGGCCACTGTCTAGCGGGAAGGGTAGCACCTGAGTAAGGAAGAGCACCTTCATAGCCCCGTCTCCCCTCTACCAGGATCCCGCTCCGGAAACAGAGACTGGGCGAACGCCGAATCACGGTCGAACCGGTAGCCGTTGAGCGTGAACCTCAGACTCTCTCCCTCGCCCAACTCCCGATACCTCACCGCATGCCCGCGGCCCTGCACCCACGGATTCTCATCCAATTCCGTGTTCTGATCCCATTGAAGGGCGGGCTGGTCGAAGAGCACCACCCATCTCAATCCATCGGGGAGGAAGCGATTCGCCTCCGTGGGAGGGCGAAGCGCGGTGTATTGCCTCTCGCAGTTGAGGTACACCGCCCCGAATGACCCGGCTTCCCCCTCAATTCGAACGGTGGGAACTCCCAGCACCAGATACTCGGGCAGGTAGTACGCCGCGTGACGCCACTGGCTCGCCAGCACAACGGTCGACTCAACCGGGAAGTGTCGCTGGATCGTCGCCACGCTCTCTTGCAACTGGACGTCCCTGTTCCGAACGGCTTGCCATGTGAGGCACCTCCACCCCTCTGCGCCGAGCGGGTACTCGGGCAGCCAGACGAACTGGAAGGCCGCGATGGCGATGATCAGCGCGACAGCGGGAACCACCGATCGCAACGCGCTCTTGGCTCCGCCCACCAACCCAACGAGGCTTCGGGCACTGACCAGCATGAGAGCAGGCAAATAGATGAACACCAATCCCGGGTTGCCCATGTGTATCAGCAGATAGAAGAGCAGCGCCGGAACCACCCACAGCACCACCAACCACCGGTCCCGGCGCGCTCCGGTCGTGCGACAGCTTCCCCTCAGAGCACAGAGCAACACGGGGACACTCATTATGTTCCAGCCGTAGGCCGAGTACTTCGCTAGCTTGACTGCATTCCTCGTCACGCTCGCCACTGAGTCAGTCGAGAAGATTGATGTCCCTTCCAAGAGGCGGCCACCGAGGCCCATCAGCGCCCCTCGATAGCCTTCGATACCGCCAGAGAAGCATACCATCGGCGTGAGCCAGGCGAGGGTAACTGCAAGCCATACCAGAATCGCCCTGGCAACACTGGCGGCCTTCATCCCTCGGACGCAGTAGGCCACCAGGGGCAGGAGGAACACGAGAGTCTGCTGACGCACACCCCCTGCCAGACCCAGCACCACGGCGAGGGGCACGAGGACTCTCTCCTCTCCGCTCCACACCCGTTGAGCCAGGTACACGACAAGAATCGCCAGGAACGCGTCCAGAGTGTGAGGCATACCGATCTCGCCATAGAACCAGAACGACGGGCTTGCCAGCAGGAACACTGCCGCGATACTTCCTACCGTGCGGCCATACATCCGCTTCCCCAGGGCATAGAGCGTCAAGCCTGCCAGTGCCGAGGATAGTACGCTTACGACCACATAGCCGAGCTGTGGTCCCCCGACCAACGCGCTCGCTACGGCCCCCAGCGCCACGTACAGCACGTAGCCGGGCGGCTGCGGCTGGTGCAGTCGAACGTCGAAATGCTCCAAGGCCAGCGCGTAGTTGACCGAGTCCCAATGCTGGAGAGTCTCGCTCCGGAACGGAAGGCGACTGCCCAGCGCCAACGCGAAGATCAGCACCGATACCAGCAGACCCGCCATCGTGGCGTCAGAGCCGAGCGCTCCCTTCAGTCTATTCACTTGGCTCTCACCGAACTGCGGCAGTGTCACTGGGCTCTACCTTCCGCGGACTCTTCTGAACACGATGACAGAGACAGACAGTACCACCATCGCCAGGAACGCCACCAGCAACGGGAGATTCGCATTCTGACGCCAGTTGACCGGCCTGATGGTTGGATCGGCGAGGGGAGTTGGCGTCAGCGTGGGAGTGCTCGTCGGCGCCACCGTAGCGGCCTTCGTTGGACTGACGGTTGGCAGCGGGACGGGCGTAGCAGGCGGAGCGCCGATCTCCGCCCGGCTGTGCCACACCTCCCATTTCGACTGTCCCCACAGCTTCTCTCGCGTGAACCAAACCGCATGCAATTCATTGCCGTTCGAAAGCGTCACTGCAGGAAACTCCGGAAACCCCGGCCCGTCGTAGACCACGGCAGGTTCCAGCCAGGTGACGCCATCCCACCGGCAATGGTACACGGAAGTAGGCTCCTCGCCCGATGCCGGAGATCCCACTGCCAATAGATGTATCATTCCGGTGCTGTCAGTTGCCACATCGTAGCGATCATAGGGTGGAGTGTTCTCTGGGCGGGCAATCACTCCTGGGACTCGGGCCGCATCTGACCAGGTGACACCCCCGTCCCCCGAGACCTTGTACTGAATGCCGTCGCCCTCGACCGGATGCCACACGACGACGACCTGTCCCTGCCGGCCAATCCCGACCGCGCCCTGATAGGTCCGATCATCCACAGACCCAATGGAGACCGGCTGCTGCCAGGTCTCCCCCGAGTCGAAGGACGCGCGCATCGTCACGGCAAGTCGCGAGCCATCCTCTTCCACCGTGTCCCAGATGGCATACACCCGGTTTCCCTGGTCACACTCCAACTGAGCCGCGGCGTCATACGCCAGGCCCTCCGAGATTATCTGGGGATACGACCAGGTGCGGCCCCGATCGGTGGAGCGTCGATAGAAGACCTCTCCGCAATCGCCGTCGCAGCCCGTCACCTCTGTCCAGATGGCGTGCAGAACGCCGCTGCCGTCACAGACCATGTCGCAGAGGTAGCCCGAGTCGGTGGCACTGAACTGCCTGCGCCCTGTCCACTCACCCGCCGACCATGCCAGGTCTATTGGCGCCTGCTCGTAGTAGATCGTGGCCCGCTGTCGATAGATCAGATGCAGGCCGCCGGCTCGGTCAGATGCAAGGGCAGAGCGAATGGTCCACGCCGTGGGAGGGGCAATGACCAGGTCATTGACATCCGACCACTCTACGCCGTCCCAGAATGCGTAGTACAGGGCGTTCTCTCCTTCTCCACCGGGAACCTCTCCCTGCCAGGTCACGTGCACGTGCCCGAAGTGATCTCCGTGCACCTCAGGGAACCAGCCCAGATGCCCGTACTTGGCCGAGAGATCCACGGGCTCCGTCCACCGGACCTCGCTCTCTGCATGGGAGGAGAAACCTACCGATAGCAGGCCCAAGCATGCGGCCACCAGGATGGCGGCGACCCTCAGCAGGTGGCGAATCCCTATGCCTCGCATCGGCACGCCTCCTGATCCACGGCCTCTTGACTCGACAAAGCAGTGCACTGCCCTCCGTCCCTGCGGCCCCTTTCCTCTCCCGGCCGAGCGATCGCGCCTCCTATGGACTGCCACAGCCTGCGACCCAGGACCGCGAGTGCAAGCAACCAGGGAAGCAGGCTGGCCCATCCCGACAGGCCCACCAGCATGCCGAGATTGCGCGCCAGGTTCCCCCTCAGCAGATTGGGCAGTGAAAACTCGACGAGAGGGACCCGCTCGTAACGCGGAAACGTCCGACCACCAAGGGTCTGAGCCCATACTGATCCCACCGACAAGACTGCCGCGATCGCGAAGATCATCCCGCCTCTGCTCCGCTGGTGTTTCAAGTAATAGATGATTGGCCAGACCAGGAACGGAAGCGCCGGCAGCAGGTACCTGGGCCCCACAGCGAAACCTCCCCACCACATGCAAGATGAGCTGTTGAAGGCCAAGAAGGCCAGTACGGCGGCAAGACTGGCCAGGCCTTCGGCGCGGTTGTGTCTCTCGCGCCACAG
>Ga0180432_10002422_pt1 | contig 27994 bp, 28 predicted proteins | sample SS_ome_10_FD_132414 | JGI IMG/M metagenome (GOLD analysis project Ga0180432, IMG submission 132414) | Hypersaline lake sediment archaeal communities from the Salton Sea, California, USA - SS_1_MS_2 metaG | ecosystem: Environmental > Aquatic > Non-marine Saline and Alkaline > Hypersaline >... | reverse complement strand
GGGGTTCTCGAGGATGGGCTTGTCGTGCCGACCGACGTCGCCGGAGAAGAGGATCGTGCGCTTCTCGCCGTCGCTCGAGACCGTCAGCGCGATGCTCGACGAGCCGAACACGTGCCCCGCGTCGTAGAAGGTGGCCACCATGCCGGGCGCGACCTCGGTGGGCTGTTCGTACTCGAGGCCCGAGTACATCGGCGCCACGCGTTCGGCGTCCTCGGTGGTGTACAGGGGCACGACGGGCCGCGGGCTTTCGCGGCCCTCGCGCTTGTGGCGCTTCTTCTTGTACTCGGCGGCCTCCTCCTGCAGGTGCGCCGAGTCCAGCAGGATGATCTGGGCGATCTCCGCGGTGGCCTGCGTGCAGTGGATCCGCCCGCGGAAGCCCTCCTTGACGAGCTTGGGCAGCAGACCGCAGTGGTCCAGGTGGGCGTGGGTCAGCAGGACGGCGTCGATCTCATCGGCCGGGGTCGGAAAGCGGTCCCAGTTGCGGTCGATGAACTGGCGCTCCTGGTACAGTCCGCAGTCGACCAGCACCTTGTGCCCGTCGGCCTCGACCAGGAACCGCGAGCCTGTCACGTTCCCGGTGGCGCCCAGGAAGCTGAGTTTAATCTGCATAGGCGGCCTCAGGTTGGAGGGATTCGGCTTGACCGGGCGGATTGTATCTGCCCGCAGGCGCTGCGTCAAACGAGAGGAGCACTATCGGTTTGTCAGCAAAGCGTGCAGGGCCGGGAGGGTCGCGCGGTGACCGCCGCGGATGTAGTGGCTTGTCCCGCCGTCGCGGACGGTCCGCACGAGCACCGTCTTGAACGGGCGGTAGTAGTACTCCGGGCTGTTCTTGGGCGCCTCGATGCTGAGGTCCGAACTGAGGTCGACCAGGTCGAAGACCGCCGAGGTGAAGTGGCGGATCTCCTCGCCGCGCGCCGCCGCGACGTTCCGGGCCATCGACAGGGCCTTGAGGTACACTTCCGGGCCCATGACGGCCGTGCCGCAGCACAGCACCACGCCGCCCTCGAGGCCCTGGACCACCCGCGCGAAGGTCAGGAAGTCGCGATAGCTGGTCGTGCCCGCCGCGGCCGGGTGGAAACTCGGGTGCTGGTGGATGATGTCGTAGCCTATCCCCAGGTGAACGGTTGCGGGCACGGCCGCCTCGTATGCGGCGGCAAAGACGGACAGGTCCCTATGCGGCAGGTCGCTTTCGGCGATGTGCTTTCCGAGCGCCTGGCCGAACCCCAGGCCTTCGGCCGCGGCGGCCGAAATGACGTCGTTTATCGCCCCCGTCTCGCGCCACATGCCGAACCGGCCGTCCTTGATGTTCTCGGGCACCGACTCGGACGTGGCCCCGATGGCCGCCAGCTCGTAGTCGTGAATGGCGCACGCCCCGTTCATGGCCAAGACGGACAAGAACTTTCGCCGGACCAGGTCGACGAGGTAGCGATTGAGGCCCTGCTTGATGACGTGGGCGCCCATGAGCATGACGACCGCGGCGCCCCGGGCGTTGGCGCCGGCGATGGCGTCGGCCACGGCCGCCAGCGCAGGGTGCCCGAACGGCTCGGGCGCCTCGCCGAGGGCCAGCACGTCGTCGAGCGTGACCAGGTTTCGGCGTTCGGCCAGGGGCCGCAGCGTCAGGGCATCACGATTGAACAGCTCATACGTGCCGGACATGGGGGTATGCTAACGCAGCGAGCCCTTCACCTGCAATACCCGCCGCGGCGCCGCGTTAGTCCTGTTGCGGCGCCCGAAGGCAGGGCGCAAGACGACTCATTCTCGAAAGGAACATGCCATGCTGAAACGCACATGCGTCACGATGCTGCTCCTGGTGGGTGTGTCTGCGGGGTCCGTTCTGGCCGCGGACGAGAGGCCCGAACGCCCGAAAAGAAAGGACCGCACGGAGGCCCTCCTGGCCCGCATCGACAAGGCCCTCGATCTGAACGAGGAGAAGCTCGTCCAGATCGAGCAGATCCTCCGCACGCAGGCCCAGGCCATGAAAAACTGGCACGCCGAGCACGTCGATGACATGAAGGCCCTCAAGGAGGCCTTCGAGGCCGCCAAGAAGGACGGCGACCGCGAGAAGCTCAAGACCCTCGCCGAGAAGCGCAGGAAGCTGATGGCCGGTATGATGGAGGTCCGCAAGGGCCTGCCCAAGGCGCTCGGCGATGTCCTGACCGCCGAGCAGGTCAAGAAGGTCATGTCGCTGCTGCACCCCCAACCGCAGCGGGGCGGCCCGGGCGAGGCGCTGAGGCACCTTCTGGGCGCCCTGCGTCGGCTGGACCTGACGGAGGACCAGCGGGCCGCCGTCAAGAAGATCATGGGCGGTCTCAAGCAGGCCATGGACCAGGCCGAGAGTCCCGAGGCCAAGGCCAAGATCACCGCCGGCGCCGTCGAGAAGATCCTGGCCGTCCTGACCGATGCCCAGCGCGAGGCGTTGAAGAAGATCAAGGCGTCGCACGAGCGGCGCGGTCGCCGGGGCGATCCCTTCGCCGGGATGAAGCTGGACGAAGAGCAGCAAACCGCTCTCAAGAAGATCCACGCGGACTTCCAGGCCGCCATGAAGGCCGCCAAAACCCGCGAAGAGAAGATGGCCGCCTTCAAGGCCCGCAAGGAGGCCGTCGAAGGCGTGCTGACCAAGGAGCAGATCGAGCAGATGCGCGAGCGGTTCCGGCACCATCGCGGCGGCGATCGCCGCAAGGGTCCGCGTGGCGGCGACCGGAAGCCCCGCCGCAAGCCCGGCGGCGAGAAGCCCCCCGTGTAATCACAAACGTCTTCTCCAGTGACGCCGCATTACTGCGGCGACCACTTGGGCTTTCATGCCCAGCCGCCCCCGTCGGCAGGCGCCCCGGCGCCCCCCGGCGGGGGCGGTGTTTTGCGCCGCTTGCGGCTTTGCCCCCAGGCGGATAAGATCACCGTATTCAACGCGATAACTCCTGCCCTGCGTCAAACAAAAGGAGCCCCCCACGTGACGAAAACGGGAACGACGATCTGCTGTGTGCTTCTCGCGTGCTGCGCGGTTGCCCGGTCGGCCGATCCGGACGGGATCGAGGGCGTAAACGCCCTGCTGGACCGGATCGAGAAGGCCCACGCCGACCGCGACGCCAAGACCCTCGCCGACCTGTGCACGGACGATGCCTTGCTGACCCTTATCGTGACCGGGTCGGAGTCGGGCCGCAAGGCACACGTCCTGACCAAGGCCAAGATCCTGCCCCTGTTCGACCCGATGTGGAAGACCAGGGACCTGAAGACCCGCCGAAAGACCGACCGCGACATCGTGGTCGGCCCGACGGACCTGGCGTCCATGCGGGTCACGACGGTCGATCGCTTCGCCGACGGGCACACCGCCACGTACCGGGACCTCTACGCGGCCCACAAGCGCGGCGGCACGTGGCGAATCTGCTTTGCGATGCCGGAGATCTTCCGTATGGCGCCGGTCGCCATAGCCGTCGCGCCGGGCTCGGTGGCCGAGCGGTCCGGGCTGAAGGTCTCGGACGCGGTCACCGTTTGCAGCGGGCTGAAGACCGACGCGCTCTCGGCGGCGCAGAAGGTCACGGAGATGCTGACCGGCAAGAGCGAACGCAAGACCCTTGCCCTGACGGTGCAGCGAGGCAGGCGGGAGCTTCGCGTCACGATTCCCGCCGACCTCGGCGGCGCGACGTTCCAGACTCGGCTGCTGCCCCTGGCCCCGGCTGTCCTGGTTCCGCATGACAAGCCCCACCCCGTCAAGGAGCTGCTCAAACGCGAGGTTGAGATCCTCAAGACCGGGCGCACCGAACCCTATGACGAGATCTTTCACCCGGACGGGTTCTTCCACTTTGTCCTTAGGCCCAACCAGCCCACGCGCCTGGTCGGGCTGGCCGACGGCAAGAAGCTGTTCTGCGAGACGATCGAGAGGGCCCGGGACATGCTGGACGCGCCAAAGACCCGCCTCGGACCGATCAGCGTGATTGCCAACGGCGACCTCGCCATAGCCACCGGACAGGTTACCCTCACCGTCAAGCAGACCGGCAAGCAGGTGACCGTGCCCTCGCGAATGCAGGTGTACGCCCGGCGGGGGGACAAGTGGTTCCTGGCGGCCAACATGGTTCAGCGCATCCCCTTCGGCACGTCGGTCGGGGTGGAGAGGCCCGCAGGGAGCGGTCCCGGCAGGTAGCCATGTGCGTCCGGCTGTCCATCGTCATCCCGATCTACAACGAGCGCGACCGCTGGCGCGAGCTGCTGGGCCGCGTCCGCGCGGTCGATTTGCCCGGGCTCAGCAGGCAGTACGTCCTGGTTGACGACGGCTCGACGGACGGCACGCGGGAACAGTTGCAGGACCTTGCCGGCGAGGTCGCCGGGCAGGACGGCCGCCTGGCCGGCGACGCGTGCCTGGTGATCTTCCACGACCGCAACATGGGCAAGGGCGCGGCCCTGCGGACCGGCTTCGCCGCCGCCGACGGGGACATCGTCATCGTCCAGGACGCCGACCTCGAGTACGACCCGCGCGACTACCCGAAGCTGACCGGACCGATTCTCGACGGGCGAGCCGAGGCGGTCTACGGCACGCGGTTTCGCCGCGGGCGGCGCCCGAAAGGCTGCCCGCTCGGCACGCACCTGGCCAACCGGTTCCTGACGCTGCTGACGAACCTGGCCACCGGGCTGAAGCTGACGGACATGGAAACGTGCTACAAGGTCTTCCGGCGCGACGTGCTGGGGCGGCTGGTCCTGGTCCAGCCGAGGTTCGGATTCGAGCCCGAGATCACCTGCGAACTGGCCCGCGCGGGCGTCGTGCCGCACGAAGTGCCCATCGGCTACACCGCCCGCGGGCGGGCGGGCGGAAAGAAGATCACCTGGCGCGACGGCCTGGCCGCCGTCTGGTGCATCCTCGCCTGCGCCGTCAGCCGACTAACGCCGAGATGATCGCCGCGCAGAATGCGGGCAGGTCGTCCGGCTTGCGGGCGGTGATCAGCTTGCCGTCGACGACGCATTCGGCGTCGGTCCACTCGGCCCCGGCGTTGATCATGTCGTGCCTGATGGCCATGAAGCTCGTGGCCCGCTTGCCGCGCAACGCGCCGGTGCAGCAGAGCATCCACCCGCCGTGGCAGATCGCCGCCAGGACGATGTCGGCATCGGCGCACTGCTGGATGAACCGGATCATGGCCTCGTCGCGGCGCATGAAGTCGGGGCACCACCCGCCGGGGACGATGACGGCGTCGAAGTCGCCCCCGCGGACGTCCCTGGCCGCGGCGTCCGAGACGCAGGGGTAGCCGAGTTTCGACGGATAGGTCGCCCCGGCCTCCGGGGCCACCAGCGTGACCTTGGCCCCGGCCTCGATCAGCCTGTAGTACGGATACCAGACTTCCAGCTCCTGGTACTTCTGTTCGAGCATGATCGCCACTGTCTTGCCGTCCAGACTCATTGTCCTGTCCTTCACAACAGGTCCACGGATTACACGAAACAACGATAGCGACGAGCAACAACGACAACGGCCTTGTCCACAGATTACACAGATGACACAGATTTGAAAGAGAAAGAACGACAACGACATGCTCCACAGAGGCGCAGAGGGACAGAGAAGAACAGGATTGAAGTACCTCTTGCCTTCTTTCTCTGTTTCTCTGCGTCTCTGTGGAGATCCTCGCCGCTGTTGCTCTGTTGTTGTTATTCAGAATCTGTGAAATCTGTGTAATCTGTGGACTCGCCGTTGCCGTTGACAGCCGGGTAAAGCCGTTGCCTGCTGCTGCGATATGGCCATAATGGGGCCCCATCACGGAAAGGACAGACTTATGGCGATGTTCGGGATGATGGAACTGCTTCTGGCGGTGTTGATGGGAGGCAGCACGGGTAACGACCTGCTGGACTACATGCAGACCCAGGCGTACTGGCAGGTCAAGGGCGTGGCGGTGACGGCCCAGGCCATGCAGGCCGAACTGATGCCCATGCCCCCCGGGCAGGTCAAGGCGCTGATCGCCGACCTGACGGGTAACGACGAGGCGAAGCGCTCCGCGGCGGCCGAGAAACTCGCCGGGATGGGCACGGGGATCATTCCGCAACTGGAGAAGGCCGCCGCCGCCGCACAGGGCCATCCCGACAAGGCCGGGGCCATCCAGCAGTTGATCGGCAGGCTGTACGAGGCGCGTCAGGCGGGAGCGGTGCGCAGGCTGATGGCGATCCGCGCGCTGGGCGAGCTGAAGGCCCGCTCGGCCCTGCCGGCCCTGAAGGGCCTGCTGAAGTCCAAGACCCTCTTCGAGGCCGACTACGCCGCCGCCGCCATCGCCGCCATTGAAGGCAAGCCGTACACGCGCCCGGGCGCCAGCGCCAAGACGCTGGCCGGCGACATCTGGCGGCTGCCGGCCAACTGCGGGATCGTGGCCCAGTTCAAGGTCTCCCCGGGTGGGCCCGTCGACTTCGCCAAGCTCCTCAAGGACGTCGGTCAACTGCCCGGGGGCATGACGCAGGAACAGGTGCTTGCCCAGGCGACCAAGATGCTCGTCAAGGCCGCCGACATGACCGGCAACATGCGCTTCGACGCCGTGACGATAGGCGTGGCGGACAACGCGGCCGACCGGACGGGTTTCGCGGTGTTCATTGCGCGCGGCACGTACGACGCCAAGGCGATCTCGGCCCTGATAGGCGAGGAGGGCCGGGGCCGAAGCGAGACCGTCAACGGCATCGAAGTGCTCAAGCCCGACAGTGAGGTCGGCATGATCCTGCCGGACAACAACACCTTTATCTTCACCGGCGGGCCGGACCGCGGCGAACTGCCGCTCGGGGAGCTGACTGCGGCCGTCAAGACCGGCGCCGGGGGGCTGAAGCCCGCCGGCACCATGGGCAAGCTGATCAAGACCGTTGACACGTCGGCGCCGGTGTGGGCGGCGGCGACCATCACCGAGGCCTACAAGCGGGGCGGGCCGATCATCGCCGCGTTCAAGACGATCACCCTCGTGGGCAAGCCCGTCAAGGGCGGGCAGCGCCTGACGGCCACCGGCAAGGGCGACGATCCCCAGCAGGTCGACCTGGCCGTCAAGGCGTTCAACGGGCTCATCGCGATGGGCAAGGCCGAGCTGGAGCAGCAGGTGAACCGCCGCCGCCCCATGAGCCGGCCCCTCAAGCCCATTCTCGAGTTCCTCAAGAGCATCAAGGCCAGCGCCGACGGCGTTACGGCGACGGCCACGGCCATGTTCAAGGGCTCGTCGCTGATGACGGTTGCGCCGCTGTTCATGTACTCGATGTCAGCCCGCATGCCGGCCCCGCCGGACGCTCAGGAAGCACGCCCCGTTCCCCCTGAAGTTCCGGTCGAGCGCGACTGACCGGGTCGCTACCGCTTGAACTGGGTCACCACGCGGTTCCAGATCTTCAGCTCGTCGTAGATGACGGTCGGTCCGCGCGTGGTGGTGGATCGGCTGCGGTGGAGGACCAGATGCGGCGGGAAGGGGAAGTCTCTCATCGGGTCCCCCGCCCTGGCGTTCTTGACGAACGTGCCGAAGGGCTTGCCGTTGACCAGCATCGCCAGCGGTGCGCCGGCGAACGTCTTGATGCCCTTGACGTTCCAGACGATCGCGACGTGGTTCCACCGCCCGGGCGCCAGCAGGGTCTTGGCGTCCTGGCCCTTCTGCCGAGGGTCGGACCTGACCATCTGCCCCCCGCAGCGGAGGTAGACGTACGGCGTGATCCTGGAGGAGTAGCTTCGGCAGGTCAGCGAGACGGGCCCGGCGAGCATCTCGTAGTAGGAGATGATCCTGGTGACTGTTCTCTTGCCCGGCGGGGGCTTCTTGGGGGCGGGAACCGAAACGACCTTCGTCCAGAACGCGATGGTGCCGGCCGGGGCCTCGTCGAGCATCGCCGAGGGCACGCGCAGAGCGCCCTTGGAGGTCGTCGAGACCTGTACGCCCTTGGCCACCTTGCCCGGAACGAAGCTGTCGACATCCGTGAACGCGACGTCCGGCCCGACGATCGAGGGGGACCCGTCCAGGCGGTTCCAGAAGATCAGGCCCGTCGGTACGAAGCCCGGCGTGATGGTCAGGGCCCGGATCGACGCCAGGGGCACCTTGGCCGTCCGGCCGTCAGGGGCCTTGACCATGACGGCCCCCGGGGCAAGGACGTGGCCGAAAAGGTGATCCCCGTTGCGGAAGACGACCCCGGCCTGCTTGCGGTCGGGACTGAAGACCAGTCGCGATATGCCTTCGGCGGGCAGATGGAGCTTGCCCCTGGGCGTCCGCAGCGTCAGGGCCTGTGCGGGCAACGTGCCCTTGACGGCCTTGCCCCCCTGCAGGGCGATCGTGATGCGGTCCGGCTTGTCGGTTTTCGGTTCGGCCTCGGCGGCCGCCAGGCGGCGTATCGAATTGATCTCGCCCAAGCCTGACGAAAACCGGCCGTACACGCTGACCACGTCGACCCGCCGGGTCAGCAGGGGCCTGCTGATGACCTCCCCGCTGTCGTGGAGCGTGACGCGATCGTCCGCACGGATAAGGCATCTCGGGCCGGGCGAGGTATACAGCGGCACGGCCTGGGGCACGCGGAAGCGGGCCAGCAGGTCCTCGATGCGCAGGCGGCGCTCGAGGTCGGCGTCCTTTCGCCCGCCCTCGAGCAGGACGGAGACGGCCGGACCCATCCGCAGCAGGGCCCGGTGGGCGTCCTTGCGGTCGTGCCACGACGGCGCGCCAAGCTGCTCGATCAGCCGTCGGGTCCGTGCGACCAGTTCGGTCCGGCCGGCCAGGCCGGGCGTCACGCTCCGCACGTTCGCCGACCGAAGCTTGCGAACCGTCCCGTCCGGGGCGCGGACCGCCAGGTGCGTCGTGGCCAACTGCCCGGACAGGACGGCGCCATCCATGAAGAAGAAGCGGAACGTCGTCGACTTGCCGCCGGCGGACACCGGCGCGGTCGCCAGACCAACAAGAGCCATAGCCGCGAACGTGGTCCTCATACGCCCATATCATACCGCGCCGCCGAGGCGGTTTCGAGCCCCCATTGCCCGCGGACGCCTGAGGCGTGGCAACTGTCCAAGTGTCTGCGACGATTCGCGCCGCCCCGGCCCGCGCGGACCTGTCGAACACAACGCGACCAGGTGTCCCCGGAACGGATCCGGCGGGGGTGCTCTGGCCGCGCCAGGGCGCTGGGACGGCGCGGCGACGGCGAAACGGGCGGGAGACTGGCTGTCTATAACAACATCCCAAAAAGGCAGTTGAGTCTCACGGCATCTCGCCGGGCTCCGTTCTGGGGGTCCGTCAGCCCCCCGGCCGGAGTGTGCGCGCCGCTGCCCGGGGGCGCATCGGGCGGATTTCCTGATCTAAACAAACCGGTTTTCCGATACGGACTATGCGTAATATACGGCATATACCCCCTGACGTGCGGCGGGGTCACCGAGTTTCTGGCGAGGTGTGCAATGGCCAAGAGAGACGACGAGACTATCGGATTGCCTGATGAGACGGAAGACACCCTCGTCCCGGCCGTCTTCGCGAGATCCCCGGCCGAGGCCGACGTCTACTGCGAGCTTCTCAGCGATCACGAGATTCCGGCCATCGTGGGCGACGAGGACTCGCTGGCGGGCGGACACCACCCGGCCCGGCACGGAATGACCCACGGGCTGCCCGTGCTCGTGCCGGAGCCGATGCTGGACGAGGCCGGAGAGGTCATCGCCAATCGCGAGGAGTCCGAAGGTCTTCTGACGGTCGATGACGACGATCCGGACGAGGACTACGACGACGATGACCATTTCGGGCTGAGAGAGATTGACGACGACGAGGACGTGTTCGGCGGGGGGGAGGACATCTAGTCGTCCCGGCCCCCGTTCGTGACGCCGCAGCCTGGCCGGGCCAGATCGGCCGGACACCGTACTCATCACGTGGCGAGGATCGGCCGATAGTATATTGTGGCCGATCACGCGTTCCGCGCCACGGCATCGGCGCGAGTGGGAGACGACGTCATGACGGATGAGCAGGTACTGACAGAGGACGAAGCGGGTGTCGGAGAGGCGTCCGGCGAGCAGAGACAAGGCGAGCGAAGGAGGGGCGACCGCAGGGAATCGGTGGTCAATCGGCGCTGCGGGCTTGACCGCCGGCGCGGGCCCGGGCGTCGGCGAAGCGATGACCGACGCGCCGCCGAAGAAGGCGAGATGACCGACGAGCAGTTCGAGTTCATCATGGCCATTAACGAATACAAACGCGTCAACAGGCGCCCCTTCCCGTCGTGGACGGAAGTGCTCGACATTATCACCGCTTTGGGCTACAGAAAGGTTGCAGAGCGGCAGGATATCCGCTAAACTGCTTGTGACAGGCCGTAGGGCGCCGACGGCGCCCGGAGTGCAGCGACATGCCGGCAGGCGGTCATCTCGATGTGTGTATCCGCGTGGCCACGGTGGTGGTGCCGGTGGCGCTGTATTTCCTTGTCCTGGGCCTGCTGAACACCCGCCGCACGCCGCAGGTGCTGGGGGGTCGGCTGGATTTCGCGCTGCTGATGGGCGCGATGAGCCCGCTGTTCGTCGTGCCCGTGCTGCACGCCGTGGGATTCTCTGCGGCCCATCTGGCCGCCGCGTGCGGCGTGGTGGCCTGCGGCATCCTGGTGCTGGCCCCGCCGGGGCAGTTGTGGGTGGTGTACAACGCCTCGCCCCTCGAGGCCGAACACGCCGTCGCCTCGGCCCTGAACGCCCTGGGATGCACCTGGAAGAAAACAGGCCACGCCTTCCAGATCGACGGGGGCTCCGGCACGGTCCTGGTGACCCATTTCCCGCTGCTGCGGAACGTCTCGGTGAGGTTCTCGGGCGACGAAGGCCGCGGCGCGAACTTCGGGCGTGAACTCGGCCACGCACTGGCACGCGTGTCGGCCGAACCGTCGGCCATGGCCGTGGCCCTGCTCGTCGTGGCCATGGTGATGCTGGTCGCCCCGCTGGCGCTGATGGCCAACGAGGCCGGGCAGATCGTCCGGCTCCTGACGGACCTGCTGAACTAGTAAGGTCCGGCCCAATGGGCCTTGACCTGCCGCGTTCTCCTGCTATACTGTCCGGTCTTGCTTGAGCGCGAGACGGTTAAGCCGCGCCCCCCGGGCGCCGCTCAGAGGACCAGCGATGAAGAAAGATATCCATCCGACATACGAGGACAGCACCGTGCGCTGCGCGTGCGGGAACACGTTCACGACCCGATCGACGGCCGGGGACCTGCAGGTGGATATCTGCAGCAACTGCCACCCGTTCTACACGGGCAAGCAGAAGTACGTGGACTCGGCCGGGCGCGTTGAGAAGTTCCAGCGGAAGTTCGGCGGGGACTATTTCCGCAAGCCCGCGTCCAAGAAGAAGTAGCCCGACACCGCCGATTCAACGCCGAGGCGCGGGCCCAAGCCCGCAGCGTCGGCGTTTTTTTCTCGGCCCGCGCCGCGGGGGTGGCGCCGTGGAGAGATGATGGCCGCGTCTGACGATACGCTGATCGGCAAGCTCGACGAGCTGGACGCCCGTCACGCCGACGTCACCGGGCAGATGAACGACCCGGCGGTGGCGACGGACCCCGGGCGGGTGATCCCGCTGGCGCGCGAGCAGGCCAGGCTTGCGCGGATCGTCGAGCCCTATCGCCGGTACAAGCAGTTGACCGCCCATCAGGACCAGGCGCGCGCCGTGCGTGACGACCCGGAGTCCGACGCGGAGCTTCGCGAGATGGCCGCCGCCGAACTCGAGGAACTCAGGGCCGCCGCCGACCAGGCCATGGACGCCATCAAGGGCCTGCTGGTGATGAGCGACGAGGCGGAGATCGGCTCGGTGATCCTGGAACTGCGTGCGGGCACCGGGGGCGAGGAGGCGGCGTTGTTTGTGGCCGACCTTCTGGGGATGTACCGCCGCTACAGCGAGATCCGGGGCTGGACGTTCGAGGTCATGTCGGCCAGCCCCACGGAGATGGGCGGGTTTCGCGAGGTCGTCGCCTCCGTCAAGGGTGACGGCGTGTGGTCCCGTATGGGCTACGAGGGGGGCGGGCACCGCGTGCAGCGCGTGCCGAAAACCGAGAGCCAGGGCAGAATCCACACCTCCGCCGCCACCGTCGCCGTCCTGCCGGAGCCCGAAGACCTCGATATCCAGATCGACTGGGACAAGGACGTGGTGGAGCATCGCCAGCATGCCAGCGGCCCGGGGGGACAGAACGTCAACAAGGTCGAATCGGCGATCAAGCTGGAGCACACTGAGACGGGCATCACCGTGTCCATGCAGGACGAGAAGAGCCAGCACAAGAACCGCGCCAAAGCCAGGCGGATTCTCACCTCGCGCGTCTACGAGCATTTTCGCCGGCAGCAGTTGGCCGCCGAGGCCGCCGCCCGAAAGACGATGATAGGCTCCGGGGACCGCAGCCAGCGCGTCCGCACCTACAACTTCCCCCAGAACCGCTGCACGGACCACCGCCTCAAGGGCGAAGGGCAGGAAGGGGCCAACTTCAACCTCGAGAAGATCATCGCCGGGCAGATGGACGACCTGGTCGAGGCCCTGATCGCCCGGGACAAGGCCCAGCGTCTGGCCGACCTGGCGCTGTGAGCCGACACGCAGGTGTCGTAGCGTTTGACGGGGCATCGGGTTTGTCGGCGCCCAGGCCGGCCGCAATCGGCGTCACGTGCGGACCGTCGCCGACGGCTCCTTCAGGGCGCCCTGGGCCGACCGGGTCACCTTCTCCTCCAGGGCCGTCAGTCGGCGAGACATCATGTTCATCTGGAAGTCGATCGAGTTCAGGACCCAGAACTGGAAATGATCGATCTTCGCCTGGCGGTGGATCATCCAGACGATCTTGATCGACACCAGCAGCACGGCCAGCGATATCCACAGCGCCGGGGGGAAGACATGCCATCCGGCCATGTGGTCCGCCACTTCCACGACGAACATCAGAAGCACCAGCCCCAGGAAGGCGATGTTGATGACGTGCTCGCGTTTTCGGCTGACCCGCCCGCCGATCTGCCCGATCACGTCTCGGATCTTCTCTTTCTCGGCCCGGAAGTGCTCCAGTTCCTCTCGCAGCGTCTCAAGTTCGCTCGTGCTGTCTGTCATGGTAGGGCTCCTGCGATATTCTATCCCCCCGGCGCCCGGGGCGGTACTGCTTAGCGGACGATCGCCCGCCAAACACACCCGGAGCTGCGCTTGTCATCCGGGCGATGATTCCGATACAATCCTCTCCCGGAAAGGCAGACAGATGGCAGACACGTCTTCTTGCGAGACACCTCCTGATGCCGACCGCGTCAAGGGCCCCTCGGCCGATGAGATCAACGCCGCACTGGACACGCTGGACGTCTCGCCTCAGTCGAACCTGATCGGGCTGCTCCAGGACGTCCAGGACGTCCTGGGGTACCTCCCGCCGCCGGCGCTGGAGCGGATCAGTCGACAGACCAGAATTCCCCTCAGCCGGATTCACGGTGTCATCAGCTTCTACGCGCAGTTCTACACCGAGCCTCGCGGCCGCCACACCGTCCGCTGCTGCCGAGGCACGGCGTGTCACGTCAGGGGCGGCCGGCGGATCATCGACACGGTGCGCAACGTCCTGGGCATCGAGGACGGCCAAACGACGGCGGACATGATGTTCTCCTTCGAGACGGTGGCGTGTCTGGGCGCCTGTGCGCTGTCGCCGGTGGTGGTGGTGGACGGCACGTATTACGGCAAGGCCACGGCGAAACGCATCGCCGAGGTGCTGGACCAACTGGCCGGGGCTGAATCGAACCAAGAGGAGGCCGACTGATGGAACGCCTGGGCTCGATCGGCGCCTTTCGCAAGTGGCAGCGTGAACTGAAGCGGGCGCTGGACCCGAAGCAGACGCTGATCACGATCTGCGGCGGGACGGGGTGCACCGCCTTCGGGGCGCCGGGGGTAGAGCAGGCCTTCCGCGACGAAATCGCCAGCCGGGGCCTGTCGCAGTCCGTCTCCGTCAAGCGCACCGGCTGCCATGGGTTCTGCGAGAAGGGCCCCGTCGTCGTCATCCTGCCCAAGGGGATCTTCTACCCGAACGTCCAGATCGAGGACATCGGGCGGATCATCGACATCACGGTGACCGGCGGCAAGACGATCAAGGACCTGCTCTACGTGGACCCGGCCACGGGCAAACGGATCGCCCGGGACCACAAGGTCCCGTTCTACGCCCGTCAGCAGCGAGCGGTGTTCCGGCTGAACGGGATTCTGGACCCGACGGATCTGGGCGACTACGTGGCCCGAGACGGTTACGCCGCGGCGGCCAAGGCCCTGGGAGCCATGACGCCCGAGGAGGTGATTGACGAGGTGATTGCCGCCGGGCTGCGGGGCCGGGGCGGGGCCGGCTTTCCCGCCGGACGCAAATGGCAGCTCTGCCGACAGGCGCCCGGCGACGAGAAGTACCTCATCTGCAACGCCGACGAGGGCGACCCCGGCGCGTTCATGGACCGAAGCCTCCTGGAAGGCACACCCCACGCAATCCTCGAGGGCATGATCATCGCCGCCTACGCCATCGGGGCATCTCGGGGCATCATATACGTCCGGGCCGAATACCCCCTGGCCGTCGAGAACACGAAGATCGCGCTGGCCGACGCGCGCCAGGCAGGGCTGCTCGGGCGGGACATCCTCGGTACGGGGTTCGATTTCGACATCACCATCCACAAGGGCGCCGGGGCGTTCGTCTGCGGGGAGGAGACGGCGTTGATCGCCTCGCTGGCGGACTCCCGCGGCATGCCGCGGCCGCGGCCGCCGTTCCCGGCCGTCCGGGGCCACCACGACAAACCCACCAATATCAACAACGTCGAGACCCTGGCCAACGTGCCTCTGATCATCCGCAAGGGGGCCGCGGCCTATGCCGCCGTCGGTACCGAAGGGTCCAAGGGCACCAAGATCTTCGCCCTGGCCGGGAAGGTCAACAACACCGGGCTGGTCGAGGTGCCCATGGGCGCCACGCTGCGACAGATCGTTTTCGACATCGGGGGGGGCATCCCTCGCGGGCGGAAGTTCAAGGCCGCCCAGATGGGCGGACCGTCCGGCGGGTGCGTCCCCGCGCCCTATCTCGACCTGCCGATCGACTACGATTCCCTCCAGGAGATCGGCGCGATCATGGGCTCGGGGGGGCTGATCGTGATGGACGAGGCCACCTGCATGGTCGACATCGCACGCTTCTTCACCGAATTCGTGCAGTCCGAGTCGTGCGGCAAGTGCACCCCGTGCCGCGTCGGCACAAAACAAATGCTCGATATCCTCACCCGGATCACCGAAGGCCGCGGCGAACTGGCGGACATCGACCGGCTCGAGCAACTGGGCGAGATGATCCAGCAGGCCTCGCTGTGCGGGCTGGGCCAGACCGCGCCGAACCCCGTGCTCTCGACCATCCGCTACTTCCGCCACGAGTACGAGGCGCACATCATCGAGAAGCGCTGTCCGGCCAACGCGTGCGAGGCGCTGATCACCACCACGTGCTCCAGCGCGTGCCCGGCGCACGTGAACGTGCCGGAATACGTCGGCCTGATCGCCGAGGGCCGCTTCGCCGACGCGCTGAACGTGATCCGCCGGCGCAACCCGTTCGCTTCGGTATGCGGCCGCGCGTGCGACCACCCTTGCGAGACGTTCTGCCGGCGCGGGGACCTCGACGCGCCGGTGGCGATCAGGCACCTCAAGCGGTTCGCCACGGACCGGGAGAAGACTCCGGCCGCGGCACCGGCGTGGCGCGGGCCCCGCCAGGGGCGGGTGGCGATTATCGGCTCGGGCCCGACGGGCCTGACAGCGGGGTACTTCCTGGCCTGCATGGGGCGCCACGTCAGGGTCTTCGAGGCGCTCGAGGTGGTCGGGGGCGTTCTGGCGGTCGGCATTCCCGAGTACCGACTGCCGAGAGACGTCATCCAGCGCGACATCGACTACATTCGCAGCGCCGGCGTCGAGATCGAGACCGGGCGCCGTATCAGCTCGCTCCAGGAGCTGCGCGACGAGGGCTTCGAGGCGATCTTCATCGCCACGGGCACCCACCAGAGCGTGACGCTCGGCATCCCGGGCGAGGACGGCGACGCCGTGCTCGATGCGCTGAAGTTCCTCCGCCAGGTCAACCTGGGCGAACTGACGAGCCTGAGCGGCACGGTGGTGGTGGTCGGGGGGGGCAACGCGGCGATCGACTCGGCGCGGACCGCCCTGCGACTCGGGGCCGAACAGGTCACCCTGCTGTACCGCCGAGGACGCGAGGAGATGCCGGCCATCCGCGACGAGATCGAAGACGCGATCGTGGAGGGCGTCCGGATGCACTTCCTGGCCGCCCCCACGGCGATCGAGACCGGCCCGGACGGGCGCTGCGCCGTCACCTGCTGCCGCATGACCCTCGGCGACGCTGACGCCAGCGGGCGTCGGCGACCGGTTCCCGTGCCGGACAGCGAGACGACCGTCCAGGCCGACCACGTGATCGTGGCCATCGGGCAGGGGCCCGAGCTGGAGTTCTTCGCTGAAAACAGGAGCGACGATCGGCTGGTGGTGGCCAACGGCAAGTGGATACAGACCCACCCGGTGACGCAGCGCAGCGGCGCCGGCGACGTGTTCGCCGGCGGGGACGTGGTGACCGGCCCGGCGACGATCGTCGAGGCGGTGGCCGCCGGACAGAAGGCGGCCGTCGCGATCGACGTCTTCCTCGGCGGCAAGGGCGAGCTGCCTCCGGATACGGGCTTTGCCCCGCGGACCAAGCCTGACGAGGCCGACGCCGACGCTCCCCGCCAGCGCATCCGCCACGCCCCGCCCGGCAGGCGAAGGGGCACCTTCGACGAAGTGCTCAAGGGCTACTCCCTCCGGGCCGCCCGCCGCGAGGCGAGAAGGTGCCTCCGATGCGACCTCGAGTAGTTCGATGGCAGACTGAAAGAGGCCTGGTCACTTCAGTGACCGGGAACAACAAGGACCTGGTTTCCCCAACGACCAGGAACGACAAAGACACATGCCCGACAACATAACACTCAAGATCGACGGCGTGGACGTGACGGTCCAGGCGGGCGCGACGGTGATGGACGCGGCCCGCGCCGCGGGGATCGACATCCCACACCTGTGCTACGACCCCGATCTGTCACTGCCGCCCACAAGCTCCTGCCGACTGTGCCTCGTCGAGGTCGAAGGCGCCCGCACGCCGGTCACGTCGTGTTCGTACGCGGCAGCCGACGGCATGGTCGTCCGCACCGATACCGAGCGGATCGTCGAGATGCGGAAGATGATCATCGAGCTGCTGCTGTCGGACCATCCGCACGACTGCCTGACCTGCGAGCGGGCCGGGCGCTGCGAGTTGCAGCGCTACGCCTACGAGCTGGGCGTCCAGGCCCCGCCCGGGCCGACCGTGCCCCCGCAGCCTGTCGTCGACGGCCCGGCCGTCATGTACGACCCCAGCAAGTGCATCCTCTGCGGGCGGTGCGTCCAGGTCTGCCAGGACGTTCAGCTCAGCGGCGCGATCGACTACCACGGGCGCGGGTTCGACACGCGCATCGCCCTGCCCCCGGGCAAGACGCGGCGCGAGTCGGCGTGCGTCGAGTGCGGCAACTGCATCGACGTCTGCCCGACCGGTGCGATGTCATTCCCCGGGGCCGAACGCGCCGGCCGCACCTGGGAGCTGGACAAGATCGCCACCACCTGCCCGTACTGCGGGTGCGGGTGCACGCTGGTGATGCACGTCCGAGACAACCGCATCGTCCAGGTCACGGGCGACCCGGCCCTGGGCCCCGGCAAGGGGCTGCTGTGCGTCAAGGGGCGGTTCGGGTTCGACTTCGTCTCGCACGAAGCCAGGCTCACCGAGCCCCTGATCCGCCGGAACGGCACGCTCGAGCCGGCCGGCTGGGACGAGGCGCTGGACCTGGTGGCCGACCGCTTCGGGCGGATCAAGAGCGCGTTCGGCCCGGACGCCATCGGGGGGTTCGCCTCGGCCAAGTGCACCAACGAAGAGAACTACATCTTCCAGAAGTTCATGCGAGCGGCGATCGGGACGAACAACGTGGACCACTGTGCCCGGCTGTGCCATGCGTCGACGGTGGCGGGTCTGGCGCGGGCGTTCGGCAGCGGGGCGATGACCAACTCGATTGGCGATTTCGAGGTGGCCGACTGCGTCTTCGTGATCGGCTCGAACACCACCGAGTGCCACCCGATCATCGGCTCGGCGATCAAGCGCGCCGCCGTGCGCCGGGGCATGCCCCTCATCGTCGCGGATCCCAGGGCCATCGAGCTGACCGAGGTCGCCGCCATCCACATGCAGCAGCGCAACGGCACGGACGTGGCGCTGATCAACGCGATGATGCACGTGATCCTGTCCGAGGGGCTGGAAGACAAGGCCTTCATCGCCGAGCGGACCGAGGGCTTCGAGGAACTGGCCAAGGCCGTCGAACCCTACACGCCCGAACTCGGCGAGAAGATCACCGGCGTCCCGGCCGACGATATCATCCGCGCCGCCCGCATCTACGCCCAGGCCGGCGCCGCGTCCATCGTCTACTCGATGGGCATCACGCAGCACACCACCGGCACGGACAACGTGCTGTCGCTGGCGAACCTGGCGATGCTGACGGGCAACGTGGGCAAGCCCGGGACCGGCGTCAATCCGCTCCGCGGGCAGAACAACGTCCAGGGCGCCTGCGACCTCGGGGCCCTGCCCAACGTCTATCCGGGCTACCAGAAAGTCGACGTCCCGGAAGTCCACGCCAAGTTCGAGGCCGCCTGGGACGCCACGCTGTCCGACAAGGTCGGCCTGACCATTGTGGAGATGATCCACGCCATGCACGCCGGCACGCTCAAGGCGCTGTACGTGATGGGCGAAAACCCCATGCTCTCGGACCCGAACGTCAACCACGTCGAAGAGGCGCTCAAGGCCGTCGACTTCCTCGTGGTCCAGGACATTTTCCTGACCGAGACGGCGCAACTGGCCGACGTGGTCCTGCCGGCGATGGCGTTCGCCGAGAAGGTCGGCACCTTCACGAACACCGAGCGGCGGATCCAGCGTCTGGCCGTGGTGGTCGATCCGCCGGGCAGTGCGCGGCTGGACTGGGAGATCACCTGCGACCTGGCTCGGCGGATGGGCTGCGAGATGAGCTATGCCGACGCGGCGGCCATCGAGGGCGACATCGCCTCGGTCTCCCCGATCTACGGCGGGATCACCTACGACCGCCTCGGCGAGCCGGGCTCGGAAGGGCTCCAGTGGCCCTGCCCCGACGCCGATCATCCCGGAACGCCGTTCCTGCACAAGGGCGCGTTCGCCCGCGGGCTCGGAAAGTTCCACCCCGTCCGGTTCATCGAGGCCAAGGAGCTGCCCGACCAGGAGTATCCCATCCTGCTGTCGACCGGGCGCATCCTGCAGCACTTCCACACCGGCACGATGTCGCGGCGGTCGGACGTGCTGGACACGCTGGTGCCCGCCGGCGCCATCGAGATCCACCCCGCCGACGCCGAACGCATCGGCGCGCAGGACGGGCAGATGGTCCGCGTCGCCTCACGCCGGGGCGAGATCGAGGTCGCCGCATGCGTCACCGGGCGCGTGGCGCCCGGGACGGCGTTCATGGCCTTTCACTACAACGAGGCCCCGGCCAACCGGCTGACCATCGACGCCCTGGACCCGATCGCCAAGATCCCCGAATACAAGGTCTGCGCCGTCAAGGTAGAGGCCCTGGCTGCCGCGGCGACCGCCGAAGCCTGACGACCTGGGTGTCAGGGGCCCGACGAGGAATGAACAAGGGGTTAATGCTCCTGGCGATTGTGGTGCTTCTCGCGGCGGGGTGCACGAGCGCCCTTCAGGTCTCCGTCTGGTCGCCGCGGCCGGACACTGCGGCGGTGCGCGCCAGGCTCCCGCGACTGCAGAAAGGCATGACGCAGGATCAGGTCCTGAGAATACTGGGATTGCAGGACTGCCCGATGCCGCCTGCACGGGTCTCACGACTGCGGGTGTCCTACGTCTACGAGCTGTCGGACGACCATGTGCTGGCCCTGGAGTTCAGGCTGCCGTACTTCGCGAGCGATACGGGCGGCCTTCTGGCCGCGTCAATCCTCACGCCGGAATCCCTCGGAGACAAGTGAACCGGTGCCATGCTGCACGACGGCTACGAGAAGGGCCAGTACTCGTGCAGCATCCACAGGCCAAGCGCCAGAATGCCCAGGCCCGCCGCCATGTACGCCACCAACCGGGCGATCTCCCCCGGCAGCCGCGAAAGATGCTCCGTGCGGAGCGTCTTGTAGACGATGGCCACCACGACGCACAGGGGCATCAGCAGCCACAGCAGGCTGTAGAAGTGCAGGGTCATGGGCCTTTCGAACAGGGCCAGGATCATCATGCGTCCGAGCCCTCCCGGTCGTCCTTGCGTCGCTGGGGGGTCGTGGACCCGGGTTCCGCGCCCCGGCCCATCAGCACCAGGACGACCGCGTCGAAGATGCACAGCGCATTGAGCAAGCCGGCGACGCCCGAGTAGGCCCGCGCGACCGTCTCGGCCGGGGCCGCCAGCCGGTAACCCTTGTCCGAGAGAATCTTGTCCACGTACCGCTGGCGCAGATCCGACACCACCTCGGCCCGGTGAGCCGAGGACAGGTAGTATCGCCTGCTCTCCTCCCCGACCGCATTCGGGGCGTCTTCGTAGAACTGCTCGGCGTACGGACCGCTCTTCAGCTCGCGATCGACCTCGGCGTAGACCCGCTTGCTGCGGTACCAGCTCACCAGGCCGTTGACCCCCGTGCACAGGTCGGCCGCAAACCACCAGCGTTCAGTGCGGCTGTCGACCGTCATGATCCCTCCCATGGCGATTCCCGCCCAGAACGTCGCGGTGACGGTCACGAAGATAATCAGTCCGCGCGCGGCCCGCCCGATGTAGACGTGTCCGGCCCCGGGGACGATCCAGGCCAACACCAGCACGATTGCCGGGAATATCGGGTTGTCGGTCTTTCTCCTGGCCATGGGCGTATCCGCCTCGTGAGGCAGTGAGGCACTTTCGCCGACACGGGGGAGTGTGTCAAGAGATTCCCGCAACGGCCCGGACATCCGAAGCCCGAAACTCGAAATCCTAAACAAGCACGAATATCACATCTCAAATGCTCAAAGCAGATGCCGGAAGCTCTCCGACGCCGTTTGGAGCACTTGTGCTTGTCGTTTTGACATGGTTCAGGATTTCGAATTTCGTGCTTTGGATCTGCGCCTCCCCGGCGCCATCTTCACCAGCTTCGGATCGAACCGGGCGATCGGCTCGACCAGGTCCGCCTGGGCGGCCATCACCTCCTCGATGTCCTTGTAAGCCATGGGCACCTCGTCGAGCCCGGCCGACATGAGCGTCACGCCGCTGCGGGCCAGGAGCTTGTTCGCTTCGTGCCAGGTGCAGGACTGCATGGCGGCTTTTCGGCTCATGCGTCTTCCGGCCCCGTGGGCGGCGGAATGGAGCGACGCGTCGCTGCCCTTGCCGCGCACGACGTAGGCGGGCGTGGCCATCGAGCCGGGAATGATGCCCACCGCGTCGAGCCCGGCCGGCGTGGCGCCCTTGCGGTGCACAACCACCTCCCGACCGTCGTGCACCTCACGCCAGGCGAAGTTGTGGTGGTTCTCGATGTCCCCAAGCACGTCGGCCCGCAGGTGACGGGCGACGTACCGGTGGATCAGCTCGTGGTTGGCCCGGGCGTATCGGCCCATCAGCGTCATGGCCTCCCAGTATTCGGCTCCGGGCTCGCTGTCGAGGTCCAGCCAGGCCAGGTGAACCAGTTCCTTCGGCAGTTCGGGGTGCAGGTCCATGGCGAGTCGGCTGTAGTGCTGGGCGATGCCGCCCCCGGCGCCTCGCGAGCCGCTGTGGCTCAGCAGCGCCAGGTACGTGCCGGCCTGGAGGCCGAGTGCGTCGGTGTCGAGGCGCAGCGTGCCGAACTCGACGAAGTGGTTGCCCCCCCCGCTCGAACCAAGCTGCGTCCAGGCCTTGTCCTTGAGTCCGGCCACGAACCGGCTGAACGACCAGTCCTCGTCCATCACCGGATGCTGCCTGCGGTTCTTGCCGCGAAAGCCCTCCCCGACGCCGAAGCACGTCTCGCGCGTCAGCGCGCTGCGCAGCCGGCCCTCCTGCCCGGTAAGCGCCGAGACGGGCATGTCCAGCACGGTCATCTTCATTCGGCAGGCGATGTCCATGCCGACCGCGTAGGGGATGACGGCGTTGTCGGTGGCCAGCACGCCCCCGATGGGCAGCCCGTAGCCCACGTGCGCGTCGGGCAGCAGCGCCCCCCGGACGGCCACCGGGAGCATGCTGGCACACTCGAGCTGCCGAACCGCGTTGGCGTCGAGGTTGCGGCCCCACTGCTTCCACGGCGCGGGGCTCCGGCGCGGGGTGAACCCTGCCCGGGCGGCGGCCGCCTTGGTCAGTACGCCCGCCAGGTCGCCCCACAGCTCGTCGTCGGCGAACGCGGGTGGGTCCTCAACCACCGCGCGCACGATCGCCCGCAGCGCCTGCCTGGTCATGCCCATGTCCTGCGCCACGGCGGCGATGGCCCGCTGGGCCGCCTTGACCGCCTCACCCTTGGGCACGCCCAGGTTCACAAGCTCTCGCGTCTTCATGGCACCGCTCCTGCCCCGTCACTCAATCATAGACGCGCGTTGTGCCCGCGGCTATCGGTTTAGCGGACGGGCTCCCTCGCCGCGTTTCGTTCGCACGGCACACGGCGAGCACGCTCGCCCGCTATACATCTCTCCCCGGAAAAATCGCTGGCGGGGGGTCGCGCCGGTGGAGATAATGCCCCGCGACATACTGCGGCACTCGCCGCGGGACGGGAGACACGTTATGAGCGAACTGGAACATCTCATCACCACGCAGGACGAAGTCGGGGAAACGCCCATCTGGGTGCCCGACGAGCAGGCCATGTACTGGATCGACCTCGAGGGCAGTTGCGTACACCGCTACGATCCGGCGTCTGAGCAGCGGCAGGACTGGTCGCTGGACGTGGCCGTCACGGCCCTGGCCCGGCGGGCCTCGGGCGGGTGGGTGCTGGCCACCAAGACCGGCCTGGCGTTCTGGGACCAGGAAGCCAACGCCTCGGAGATCATCACGGACCCGACGGCCGAGACGCCGGACGTGCGACTCAACGACAGCGTGGTCGACCGCCAGGGCCGGCTGCTGGTCGGGTCGGCGAACGTCGTCCAGTTCGACGCACCGGACGGGAAGCTCTACCGCCTGGACACCGACGAGACGCTGCACACGATCGACGAGGGCTACGCCGTGGCCAACGGGATCGGCTTCAGCCCCGACGGGCAAACCGTCTACGTCACGGATATGTTTCGCAACCGGATCCTCATGATGGACTACGACACCGAGGCCGGCACCGTGAGCAACCGCCGCACGTTCGTGGACGTTCCGGCCGAGACGGGGCTGCCGGACGGGCTGATCGTCGACGCGGCCGGGTTCGTCTGGTCGGCCCACTGGGGCGGGTCGCGCGTCACGCGGTACGATCCGGAAGGCACGATCGAGCGCCGGGTCGACTTGCCGGTCACGAACGTGACGTGCATGGGCTTCGGCGGGCCCGAGTTGAACGAACTGTACATCACGACGGCCTGGTTCTTCCTCAGCGAGGAAGAACGCAAAGCCCAGCCCCAGGCCGGCGACGTGTTCCGGATCACGACGGATGTCCAGGGGCTGGTTGAACCGGAGTTTGCAGGATAGCAACGTGCTGATGCCCAGGGAATCAGATACCCAGGGATTAGGATCCCTGGGCTTGGGTTTGAGAGGAGACCGATCATGACCATGACGAAAGAAGAGCGAGTACTGCGGGTCATCAACCGTCAGGAGGTGGACTACCTGCCCAGCCAGATCACCTTCTCCGACCGCACGCGAGACACCGAGATCAGCGCAGCGCTTGGCATCGGCGTCGACGAACTGGACGGCTACCTCGAGAACCACATTCACCTTGCCCTCTCGGCCCACGACAAGGCGCTGTTCTACCGGAACGATCGCGAGGCGATGAAGGAGTTGATCGCCGGCGGCTTTGCCGGGGCGGACTGGGACGCCGGCGTGGTCTACGACGCGTGGGGCATGGGTATCAAGGTCGGGGAAGACGGTTTCTTTGCATGCTTCCACCCGCTGTCGAAGACGGGCACGCACGCGATCGCCGAACACATGCCCCCAGACGTCAATCGCGAGGTGCTCTTCGAGGACGCCGAGGACGCCGTGGCCCACTACAATGCGCCCGACATCGCCCGCCCGGGGCTGTTCGACGAGATGAAGAAGGACCTCGATGAGATGTCCGGGGATTTCCTGGTCATGCCGTCGGGCTACTTCGGCATCTACGAGCGGGGCTACGGGCTGATGAGCTTCCTCCAGTTCATGGGGAACATGGCCCTGAAGCCGAAAACCGTTCACGACCTGCTCGACAAGATCACCGACTACAGGGTCGCCTACGCCGAGAAGATCGTCGAGATGGGCTTCAAGGTCGCCCACCACGGGGACGACCTCGGCACGCAGACCGACGTGCTGTTCTCGCACAAGATGTTCCGCGAGTTCGTCCTGCCCAGAGTCAAACGCGCCTGGCAGCCGTACAACGACGCCGGGATCCCGATCATTCTGCACTCGTGCGGCTGCCTGACGAAGTTCATTCCGGACCTGCTGGAGATCGGGCTGCGTGTGCTCGAACCCGTGCAGCCTTGCATGGACCTGAAGTACCTCAAGCGAGAGTTCGGCAAGGACCTGGTGTTCTGGGGGGGGATCGCGACGCAGAACCTGCTGCCGTTCGGCACGCCGGAACAGGTCAAGGAGATGGCCCGCGAGACGATCCGCACGCTGGGCGCCGGGGGCGGGCACATCATCGGCCCCAGCCAGGAAGTCATGAACGACGTGCCCATCGCCAACGTCAAGGCGCTGGTCGAGACGATCGTCGAAGAGCGCCAGACCGTGCTGAACATGTGACGGTCCCGCGGCACAACTCGCAGGGCAGGTGGCACTTTCGGGCTACGCTTGACGGTCCCACCCGGCATCACGCTACCGCACCCGCCGCGCGGGCCAGCGCCTGCCCGAACTGGCGCAGTTGTTCTCGGCTTTCTTCGGACGCCAGGGGCCCGGTGTACAGGCTGAAGGGCACACCGGCCTTGACGACCACGCCTTGGTGCGGCACGTGGGCGCCGGCGTCGCGAAGGCGCTTGGCGATGGCGCGGGTGGTTCTGTGGCCGCCGTAGCTGCAGTGCACCGCAAACGCCCCGCCCACCTTGCCGGCCAGGGCACCCGGGGCCAGCGCCTTCAAGACCGAGCGTACGGGGCCGGACACGCCGGCCCGGATCGCCAGGGATCCGGCGTGGCACGGGCTGCCGACGACAATGACGGCGTGGTTCGCCACGTCCGGCCCGGTCATCTCGGCAACGGCCTGGATGGTGACGTCCAGGCCTTCGTTTCGCAGCCCTTCGGCGATGTCTTCGGCCGCCCGCCTGGTGTGTCCGGTCTTCGTGTAGTATACGATCAGCGCTCTCATGCTTGTCCGTCACTCTCTGATCAGGTGATTGACTCGCCCGACCGGCGCCCCGCACAGGGACAAGGCGATGAAGCCCGCCCTCCGCGTCGCCGATCCTGTTCCTTTCTTCGATCAGACGACTCCATTGAACCGTTGGTGATCGTTTTCGGCAAGCGCAGACACTCCCCCTCGGCCCTCCGTCCGGCTCATCGTGGCGACACGGCGGAACAGCCTATGCGGCAGGCTTGTCTTCCTTCTTGATCCGGCAGCACCCGGGCGAGCCCATGTTCAGCCCGCACTTGGTGCATTTCTCAGCACCCGGCTTGCAGCACTTCTCTGAACCCTTCACCTCGCCGCAGTACGTGCACAGGCACACGTCCTTGCCCGGATTCGCCTCGATGATCTTGTTGATCCGGCAGCATCCGGGCGAGCCCTTGTGCAGGCCGCAGTTGGGGCACTTCTCGGCGCCGGCTTTGCAGCACAACGCCGAGCCCTTGACCTGCCCGCACTTGCAGCAGAGCAGGCACTTGCCCTTCGGCTTCTTGGCGCCCTGCGGCTCGCCGTTGCCGTTCTTGTCGCCGCACCCGACCAGCAAAGCCGCCGGTACGACCGCTCCCAGTTTCAACACGTCCCGTCGTGATCTCTTCATTCGGTGGTCCTTTCTCTCAGTACCCGTCAAACGAAACAGTCAGCAACGACAATCACGCGCCTTGCGCGTGTTGTCCGACGTCCCGGAGCCGGCTACATCGCCGGCTTGTCTTCCTTCGTGATCCTGCAGCACCCGGGCGAGCCCATGTTCAGCCCGCACTTGGTGCACTTCTTGGCGCCCGGCTTGCAGCACTTGGCCGAACCCTTCACCTCACCGCAGTACGTGCACAGACACACGTCCTTGCCCGGATTCGCCTTGACGATCTTGTTTATCCGGCAGCATCCGGGGGAGCCCTTGTGCAGGCCGCACATCGCACACTTCTCGGCGCCCGCCTTGCAGCACAAGTCCGAGCCCTTGACCTGCCCGCACTTGCAGCAGAGCACACACTTGCCGGGCGTCTTGGGCCCGGGGCCGCACCCGTTGGACCCGTTGAACAGGTTGCACCCGGCCACAAATGCCGCCGGCACCACCGCCGCCGACTTTAACATGTCACGTCGCGAACGTTTCATATGCGTCTTCCTTTCGCCAGTCGCCCACGCGGACCTGATTGCCCTGCGCCACGGTGCCGCGCTCACCGGGGCGCCTCATGTCTCACCGGTCCGTTGACCGGATCGTCTGACCACCAGGGACCCGACCGGGCAGCCGAGTCCCGCGGCGATCATAGTGCATTTGGCCTTGAGTACGAAGAATATATCGCGCCGGAGGTGGCAGAGCGACTCGTAGTTGCCCTGGCCCTTGGCGATGACCAGCTCGGCGTCCTCGAACCGCTGTTGAAACGCCTCGCTGCAGTCGTGCAGAAGCGTCCCCGGGGCGTCAGAACCGTTGTCGATGACCTCGACCAGGTCGGTCAGGCCGGTGGCCTGGGCATCGGCCAGCGTGGCGTCGTTCAGCACGGGCTTGCCCCTGACGCCGACCGTGACGCGCCCGGGCGAGAGCCGCTCGATCAGCAGACGATCGAAAACGATCTCGCCGGCGTTGTCGGCAAGATACAGGATGGATTCGGCCCGGGAGATCGCCCGGGTCAGGTCGGCGGCCTGCCCGTTGAACGGAGCGGCCAGGGCATGCGAGATCGCCCCCTCCACGTGCTCCCTGTCGACGTGTCCCTGCACGGCGAGATCGATCACGTTGCCCGCCACAGCCAGTCGAAGCGCCGTCTCCAACGCATCGTCCGAACGGGCCACCATCTCCGCCAGCCGTGGATACAGCTCCAGGGCCAGCGCGTTGGCCCGCTGCTTGACCTCGTGGTAGGGGTCGGCCTGGCCGACAAGGTCTCGCACGAGCCGGTGGACCTGTTGGGCCAGCACCAGCGGACTCTGGCGCAGCGACATCTGGCTCATTCTCCAGAGCACCACGTGGAGCACCTGCTCCTGGACGCTGCGGTCGTCTGTGGCCAGGCGAGCCGCGTCCAGCGACTGACGAACGAAGCACGGAATGCAGTCAAAGGACGTTTCCATGGGCCTCGTGTTACCTCGGGTCTTCCTCGCGACCGGGCCTGTTCGGGACACGTCGCCGGTGGCGGTCGCATCCCGGCATCAAGAACGCCCGGGCCGTCAGCCTGCCCGAGGCGAACGCCTCGAGCACGTCGTCCGTTCGGCCGCGCGTCTGAGGGATCACTTCGATCCCGGCCAGGGAAAGCGTCTCGTCCAGATCCCGAGAGATCGCCCCGCAGATCAGCACGTCCACTCTCAGGTCGACCAACTGCCTGGCCTTGGCGACGGCGCTTGGACCGTCGAGCCGCACGTCGTCCCGCCGGATCGCCAGGCCGTCTTCGAGGTCAACCACCACGGCCTCTCTGGCGACGTCGAACACCGGGGATATCCGCCCGTTCCATGTTGGCAAGGCCACGCGCATTTCCTGACCGAACGCAACGGCCATGCCAGATTGATGCGATCAACGGGATTGCACTGCAACCCCATTATGAAAAATCCCTTATGCGGTCATGCTCGAGAGGGCTTTCCAGTGGACAGACTGACTTTCTGCAATCATTATCAGCCCGCACAATTGCGATACGCAAGTCTACCGTGACTTTGCTCGCATTCTGCCATCCTGCG
>Ga0180432_10002420_pt1 | contig 27998 bp, 33 predicted proteins | sample SS_ome_10_FD_132414 | JGI IMG/M metagenome (GOLD analysis project Ga0180432, IMG submission 132414) | Hypersaline lake sediment archaeal communities from the Salton Sea, California, USA - SS_1_MS_2 metaG | ecosystem: Environmental > Aquatic > Non-marine Saline and Alkaline > Hypersaline >... | reverse complement strand
CGTCAGGTCGCGTCCAGTCATGTCATGTCCTGTCGGGTCTCGTCAAAGTCCGCGTCCCCTCACAAATCTTGTCTTGTCTTGTCTCGTCCTGTCGAGTCGGGTCGTGTCTCGTCACGTCAGGTCCCGTCACTCCAAAAAACTAGGCGCCTCGATGAGCCGAGACGCCTAGCCGGAGGGGAAAGAAGCCAAAATTAGTGCTAGCAGCAAGACCGCGCCAATGGCTGCCGCCACAATGTACGCTGAGAACTCTACTGACCCACCGCTCCGTCCTTGACCGCCATCGACGGGCGGGGGGTCTGTCAGTGTGTTACGAGTGCCGTCATGCGCGGGCTGTCGCGCCGGCCCGTCCGTTGCTCGTACTGGATCTCCCAGTCCTCCGACGTTTCCGGCTCCCCGCCGCCAGGCCTCAAGCGCTTCAAGAGGCGTTCGCGGCGCAAGCCCATCTCCCGCATCCCGACGGTGGGATGCTCCATGCGATGGGCTATCGCTCGCAGTAGCGCTGGCAAGTTCTTGCTGGCCAGTACCGCCGCTACGTCCAGGGCATGGTCGCTTGCCTGGTTCGCTCGATGCTCGTCTACACCGAGCAGCGCGCCGACCTGCGCGCACGAGAGGCCGCCATACTTCCTTCGATTCACGTGGTGCCTGCATGATGTCGTCCTTGACTCTCAAAAACCGTCCCTGGATGGCCTAGAGGTTCGTCGTTAATTCCGCGACCGCACAACTCGGAATTTTTTTGCTTAACGACGAACACGGGGGGTAAGCTCCAGTTGATGGAAACCCAACCATTCACAGGCCGCCGCAATGAAACCGGCATCGACCATACCCGGCCTAGATGCTTGCCCTGCGGCGGCTTTGACGAATTCCTCGGGGTGGACTACCCGCATCGCCGTGGCCGGCGTCTTACCGATCGACATAGCGCCGCGCGACGACAGCCAGACCGACATATTGCCGGATTGCCGGCGAAACTGCCGGGTGCTCTGATTGGCGTGAATCAGTCGCCAGCCGCAGATCAGCAGGGCGTCGTGCAGCACGGCTACGCGGCGAGAAAGTTCAATGAGTGTCGGCATCTTCGATTCCTACTCGGCGATACCAGTGCCCGGTTTTTTAACGTGGACCGGGCAAACCACACTCTAAACGCGCATCGCGTTTTGATTCACAGTAGCGCCAGGCAGGCCAAGGCCAGCAGTCCCCACGCCAGAGCCCTGACCGCCTGGCAGACCCACAGTTCCCTCTTACTAAGAGGGAAAACAATCAGCCCTTGTTTCACGGGGCTACCCTTCCATCCCGATGACAATCAGCGGCACCCAGCTTTCGAGCAGGTTGACGATCCAGTATACGCTTTCCATGATTACTCCTTTCAACAGCTAATGAGGGTGGCACGATTTGCACGTGCATCACGGCTCCACCGCCCCCCGGAGGAAGTCCGCTCCGGCGTAGGCGACAGAAGACATCGCCGTGCTCTACTGACTGAGCTACACCCTCTCATGGCCTATCCATTCCTCTCCGATGACCGGCTTCGCGTAACGGCCAAGCGAGAGCCGCACGAAACGGCATAGCTCACACCCGTCGACCGTGCATTCGTTGACGTGTTCCTCGAGGTCGTCGATCAGCCGAGCCTGTTCGATGCGTGTGATCGGATGCGGTTTCGCTTTGCCCATAATACGTACCTCCCCCGCCGACGCTGGCGTGCGGTGACGCGCTACGCTGGGGCGGGTGTTGGGTTGTCTACAGGGTCGGCGCCGTCGGTTGCCTCAACTGCGTCTCGGATCAGCGCCTCGACCTCAATTACCGTGGTGTCGTATATCGTGAACGATCGGTTCCCGGTCCCATTGTTCCCCGGGTGCTCACGCAGCGACACATAAACGCGACTAATCTCGGTCTTCGGTCGGTCTAAAGTAGCCATTCTGCTAGAGTATACCACATGGCCAAAAGGTACGCAAGTTGTTTCCGACAATTATTCGGATATTTTTTGGCCGATGGCCGAGAGACCGCCCAAGAAGAAGCAGTACAAGATCCTGGTGCCGCTCGACATGTGGCCCTGGCTGCTAGCAGAGGAGAAAGTGGAGGGCCGCTCCAAGACAATCGTCGGCATGGCCGCTTTGGCGCTGCTCCGGGCTGCCCCGGTAAACGATCGCAGCATGGCGATTACTTGGGCCGCTATGCTGGATTCGGGCGCTCGGACCTGGGCCGATTTTGAGGAATGGGCAGGTCTCGCAGAAAAAGACCAGAGGGCCGCGTTCCATCTAATGTGTCAGGTGGCAACGGGGGCATTATCCGTAGCCAACGAAGACGACGAATCGCCCGGAAGTGATCACCATATCCAAGGCATCGTCGATTTCCGCCGGACAACGTCTCGCGACACCGCAAACATTCCGTCACTGTATTTCGTGGCAGTGATCGTGCCGAGCGACTTGGGTTGCTCGACCCGAGCCGTGATCCTTTCGATACATCCACATGGATAATGATTGAGGGTGAATGTGCCATCCTGATCAATACCGAGCATGATACCCCTACAAACTGAGCCGCATTTGTCGCAGATACAATCGTCGGACTCATGCGTATCAGTCGCCTGAGTGATCCATCCGAGGTTAAAGACCCCCGCGATCGCAGCCGCAACCCATCCAAGGAATCCGCGTCGCCCCATTACGTTCATGCACATAGTCTACCACACCCCCCGCGGGCAGGCAACCGCCACCAGCCAAGTAATCCACCGCAGGCTCGAAAACGGCCACCAGCGCCCTTGTGGGCACCCGCAGCCGATCCGGCCCGCACAGTAGGGCAGACCGGCCTTCAGATACAGCCCGGGACAGCCCGAACACAATCCTAACCGCAGCGCTCGAGTTGCCCAGGGCACGAATCCGCCGCTGTGGGCCGCCAGAAAGCTCCGGCAGGCCCGATACCACCAGCGGAGGCCTTTGCGTACACTGAGCCTGCCAGGAACGCACCAGGCGGGAAGCTGTGCGGTCAACTCCACGGGCGGCGCAGCTTGGCGCTCACGGTCCCGCGCTCGAGCTGCTGCGAACGCCTCACGCATCGTAGCATTTGTAGGTCTGGTATCCCTGGGCATCCTGCACGAAATCCGGGACCAGGAGCGTGACGCACCCGGTGTACCGTTGCGGGCCGGTGTGGTCCGCGAAGTTGTCCGGCTCTTCCTCGATGACCAGCCCGTGAACGACGTACGCGGCTTGGCAACACGGAGCCACAACCCAGGAGGGCGTCACGTTGTCCGGGTAGCTGACCTCCCGGAAGCTGTCGCCACCGCGGGCGAATGGCGCCGGGCCTTTGATGCCACGCCACCAGAGCACGCCCGCGCTATCCTGGTCCGGGGCCTTGTGCGGCACGCGGTCACCCTCGGCCGTCTGCGGATAGATGGCCTCGTGAGGATGGACAGCCCCGGCCGTAGTCGGATGTGCCACCCGTAAATCGTACGGATTCGTCGGATCAAACAGCGTGAACGGATAACCGAGCCACGTGGCCATCTCGCCGGGCGTCTCCCCGATGTTCGTGGCCAACTTCACCCGGAGAATCAGCCGGATGTCGAAGGTCGCAAACACCCTGTACGTCGGCTCACCGGCCACCGATAACGGCCCCGGATCAAGATTCAGGTACAGGTCCGCTGACCAGGAGTGCATCGTGAGCGTGGCCGGGAAGGTGACGCCGCCCAGGACCGACTTGCACCGGATCTCGATCGGCTCGCCGTCATCGTCCAGCACGGTCGGGTATTCGGGAATGCTGGAGCCGGTCGGCATCGCGCCGTGCGCGAATTCAAAGCCCCCGGACCACTTGTTGAGCGCCGCCGACTTGTGATCACCCTGCGCGGTGTGCGTCACCTGCCATTCGTCCTGCAAGCCTCGGAAGGTTGCCCAGCAGCGATTGATGAGCGCTGCCCGGCTCGCCGTCATGTGGGGGAACTTCTCGACGTCCGTGTTGACGCCGATATCCGGGTCGAAATAGAGCCGGGACCACATATTGACGCGGTCAGTTTGCGTCTCAGTGGACCACAGGAGCGGGTCGGAGCCGTAACCCAGACAGGCCCAGTCAAGCAGAGGCCAGCAGGCATGGCTTTCGCCCATCGTGAAGTGCGCCCGCATGATCCGGCGGTTGGCGAAATCCGGGTCCAGCGTGAGCGCTCGCGGATCGCCTTGGTCCTGTACCGGGCTCGGATTCGGATTCTCTGCCGTCGCCACCACGACGTGAGCCGGTCGGTTGCACCACATTCGCCAAGCCGTCAAGGATTCGTGCGTGAGAAACGCCCGGCAGAGCCAGATGGCGGCGCCGGACTTCACATATTCGCTACAGTTCGGGGTCCAGTTCCCCTGGCCGTCCATGCAGCAGTATTCGCGGCCCGTCCTTTCTGAGAAACCGTGGCATGGGTCCACCAGGAGCGTGATCGGCTTAAGCAGGTAGACGGCGCGGCCCTTGACGTCGAAGGAGCCCCAGATCGAACCCATGAACGGCGTAGCAATGGCCTCCGGCCGGCTCTGGGCATACCAGGGGGTGTAGAGCGTCTCATCGGTCGGAGCTACGCATAGGCAGTCGTAGTCAAGGGCAGTCTGCCCGGTGAGTTTCATCCCCGGCCGGCAGAGCGGTCCACGCCCACCGATTGCAGAGCCACCGACGGCCCCGCACTGCGGGACTGCGTTGGCTGAAGCGGGATCGTAGGTCAGGGCGCAGACGCCCTCCGGATTGCTCTCCATCGAGTCGCAGTAAACACAGTTCGGCACCGTCTGGCCTAGCCAGGAGCGATCGACGAAACACTGATCGATCATGTCACCGGGCCGCCAGCGCTCAGAGCACCAAGGATCACTCATAGTTGCACGCACTTACCCGAGGTCGTCATCATCGCGATAACGCCCGCGATCTCGGCCGACGTTATCGACTCCAGGCACGCCTTGCCGGGATGATCGCCGAGGGCCGACGAGCCGTCCATCGGCGCCGCCATCGCCCCGGAGACGCAGATCCGGCCCATCGATTCGGTTCGGCAGATGAGCTGGCCTTTCGCTTGATCGAACCGCCAAGCCCCGCGATGCCGGCCGGGCGTTCCGCCGTAAAGGCCCGTGTGGGCGAGCTGTTCCGTATGCGAGACCCACCCGATATAAGGCGGCTGCGTCGTCGTCGTCCTCCATTGATAGCTTGCGTTGAGCCAGACATACGAGTTATTGCAGGGTTGAACATGCGATGAGCAGAAAAGGCGAACCGTCACCGAGCCGCCCTCGTTGAAAAGCGAGTTCCATACTTCGGCCGGAACTTCGAGCGTTTCGACGGAGATCCGCTGGCAGAGCTGCCCGTGCTCGCCCTCGAACAGCCAGGCGTAGGTCGGCAACGTCAGAAGATCGCCGACCAAGGTGACGCCGACGCGAGCGAACGACGACAGAAGCGTCGCCTTCGCGGTGAATTCGAGCGAGATCACGCTCGAAAGCGTCGCATGGTGCAGGTCGGTCAATTCGATATCGAGGGGCGTCGTCGTATTAACGGTGGCGATGTCGAGATCGTCGAGCCGGCCGGAACTGAAGGTGTAGTCGTGTGTCGTCCCGACCGCCGGAGGCGTGGCCGGAAAAACGACCATCGGGAAGCGGGCGAGTCGACGAAAGGCGATCGGGTCGGAGGTGATCTCCGGGAAAGCGTTCCCGACCGGAAAGGGCGCCTCCGCCTCGAAGCCGACCTCTTCCGGCTCCGCGGAATCGTCGTCGCCGACATACTTAATATAGACCACCGTCCGGTAGCGGTATCGGATGTCAACCGTGCCGCTAAGTGTCATCGTCTGATTTTGCAGCGTCGGAGTCTCGCTACTGACACTCCAAGTGTGCCAGTGATTATCGAAGCCGTATCCTCGAATCGCCACGTTGAGTGCGCCGCCCTTGGTCATGTTGTCATTACAGGGGCTTATTGACGTGTTATGATTGTGATTCCCGCTGTGCGTGTGGCCATGCGCCGTACAAGTGTGCGTGTGGGTGTTGCTGCCGAGCGTATTCTTCAAATCGGCCCCGGTCGTGGTGATCTTCACTTGACAATCAAGGCAATTCGGAGTCCCATTAGTGCCGTCACAGAGTAGCCAATCCGCAGGCAGGTCGGCCGGATCACCCTGGTATGGGATAATCATCCCATTACTATTCCGATTGCTCTCGGTTGTCGGGAGCTGTAAACCAAGGAGTTTGATCGCCACCGGGTCGTTGTTGGCGTTGCCGAGGTTGGCGTCATCGCTTGATAAATCAGCCAGCGCCTTCGCTGTCAGAGTCACATCGTGATGCCTGCTTTCGCGGACATCCGTCGACGGCACTCCAGCAACACGAGTCAGAATTAAGGTGGATGTTCCGCACAGTGTGCTTGCGTGTGAGTGATTGTTGATACCGTGCGTGTGTGACGATGTATGTGAGTGCGTAGCACTGCCGCCGGTTACCCCGCCACCCGAGAGATGGTGCGGTCCGTATATGTACCTATCGTTAAGGTCGCCGATCGGACTGTCGCCATCTGTCACCACAAAGCCCGTCGGCACATCCCCCGCATCATCGCCGAATGCGATAGCCCCAGCCGGGTAGTATTGCTCATCGTCATCCGGCGTCAAAGTGATGCACCGGATGTAAGGTGGATGGGCAGCGACGCTGGAAATTGTGGGCACTGTGCTCTGATAGGTGATCGTAGCACTGCTTGATGTTTGACTGGTGTGCCCGTGGCCGACCTTCGTTAGCGCGGTCGCCGTCGGTGGCTTGGTCGCTACCGAAATAGTAGTGGACGAGCTTTCTGCCGCAGCAGAAAAGTCGTGAGTATGACTGTTGCCCGTGTGCCCGTGGACGTTGGCGGTGTGCAGGTGCGACGTGGCGCCACCGTTCGCCGGGCCAGTGTAGCCCGCACCCCCACCTTGAAGATATCGGCCGTTGTAGTCGGTATCCCACGTAAAGCCGTTCGGCTCGGTGCCAGCCGCATAAGGCCAGAGAGCGATCGCGCCAACTGGAAGTGCCGCCATATCATCGCCTCGCGTCCGCTATCGCCAGATCGAGCATGCGCACGAGCCCTTGCTGCCAAAGCAGCTCGCCGCCGTGCGAAAAAGTAAAGGGCATGGCGAGTCCCAGCTCGCCAGGCTGGACGGTTTGCCCGACAAGCGAGCAAATCGCCACACGCTCGTAAACAGTCGTTTCGACCTTGCCCTTTTCAGGCTCAAGGTCCGGCTCGATGGTGATTTTCATAGAAGGTCGTCTCCAATCCATCGGCATACGCCAAGAGGGAATCCCCAGTCGGGGCATCAAGCGGCTGGCGCAACACGCGAAGGGATTGAAGGGTGTCCCGCCATTCCACCAGCTCGGTAATCAGTTGTTCAGCCCTCTCGATGTCCGCCTCAACTTTGGCCTGCTGTCCGCTTGTTAGTGGCATATCAGGTACTCCCGCCCTCAGTCTCGTTTTCGCTTGCGTCGATCACCTGCACGTCATCGGGCATGACCAGCAGGTGCTCAATACACCAGTGTTTCCCGACCCGACACGCCATACGAGGCAAGACGTAGTCGCCAAGCGTCGTTTCGGTCTCGCCGTCGTCTGCGTACTGCGGATAGATCCCCCAGTTGTACGATTCGATACAGGTTCCTGGGAGCGGATAGGCCGTGAACGTGCTGCCCGCTACTGCCCAGCCACCGGGCTCGGGTGGGTCATCGGTATGGTACAGGCGTTGCACTGTAATTGTGCCCGCCGTCACGTCTACGGCTCGGACAATGACCGGAATCCGGGCATAGGCGTCGGCACCACTGATCTCCTGGCGCTGGGGCTGTGTCTGCTTGCCGGCGGCGCCGCGACCCAGTCGCTCGGTCCGGTGTTTCAATGCCTGTGCGTTGATCGTCACCCTATTTGCCTCGCGTAACTGATACTCGCGTCCGTCGGGACCGTGGTCCGGGCAAGGTAAATGCCGCTCGTGAACGTGTTGAGCTCGGCAGTGCCGCCCGTCTTGCGGGCTCGGACTGCAAATGCCCGCGCAGTACCATCTGCGTAGCTCTCACTCGTCTCGTATTCATACTGTCGGCCCCGGGCGCTGTAATTCACGGTGCCCAGGGCAGCCCCATAATTGATGTTGTCACCGTCGGCCCCGGCGTAGACTGCGAAGTCAGCAGGCGCCGACCCTCCGTATTTGTCGAAGAGCCAGGTGATCCGGAACTCACCGGCCGCGATGGGCGTCACATCCAGGTCGATAGGCCAGACTGGGAGACCTTGGACAAGGGCACCGGAGACGTAGTCCAGTCGCACGGGCTCTGCGAACTCGCTGATATAGCCGTTGCCGTCCGTCCGGCATGCCGTGTACTGATAACCCTGGTCAGACTCGTGACTGACCGATGTCATCTCCTGAATTGTCTCCGTCGCCTCATCTTCAATGCCGACCACGCACCACGCGGACGGTGTCGGGTACAGCGTGCGGCGGAATAGGATCACCATCGGTTGGGGGATCGGGAATTGCAGGCCTTGGGCGGCCGGATAGCCGAGAGACAAACCATCCGGCGAGCCCAGGCCTTGCAAAGGAACACACGTTTCGATCGCTTGACGTAGGAGTCTTGGGTTTATCACGATGGCACGTAGTTCACGCAGTCATTCCCATCGTCGGGGGTCGGTGTCCGGTGGAACAGCTCCGTCGAGCCGTCGCTGTCATACACTGTCTGTTTGCCGGCCGTTGCCCCGGCCTTCATCACCTTCACCTTGTTTTTGCCTGGTGCCCCAAAGTGCGCGACCTCGCCGCCGACTTCGAGGACGTTCAGACTGAATGCCTCTCGGGTTGCTGCCGACTTGAAGCGGCCCATAACGAGCAGATGATCGTCATTGACGGTCGCTTGCGTCACATCGGCGTAGTAGGTGCCGTTGCCGACCGCGACCAGTACACCGATGCCCGTGTTAGTCCAGGCCGCGCCGTCGCTGCTAATCTGCGGCTGACCGCCAGCCTCACCCGTCTCGGGCGTGTAACCGTCGGCCGCGTCTACAAGATGGAAGTAGAGCCGTCGCCGCGCCGCAGTCGCCTCGTTTTTTATGACACCTGTACGCCAGGGCATGTCAGCCTCCTAACTTCCGGTATAGTTCGCCACGGCGACATGGGCGTTGAGTACGATGGTCATGTCCTCTGCGCCCGAGTGTTGCTCACATTCGATCGTGATGACCTGCCCGGCCGTCACCGCCTTGTGTTTCGTCGCGGACGTATCCTCAAAGGCCGCTGCTGCGATGTTTATCATCTCAGACTGGTCTGCGAACATCGACACGCCCGCTACGCGAATATCAACGATACAGGGCGTCCCCGCTGGAGCGGTGTCAACCCGCCCGATCGCGTTTTTGATGATCATGTCCACCGGCGCGACGTACTGGAACTCGTAGACCTTCGTCGCCAGTGCGCCCTCGATGTAAAAGGGACCGATGGCGTAGGGGATGCACTTGGTCGTCCCATTCAGGTGATATGCGTCCATTGGAGAGCGAAAGATTTCATTCCAGTCCGCTCCATCATACCGCAAGCCGATATGACACGAAGCATCGTCCATCTCGAAATCAATGCCGTTGGCGAGATGAATGTTTCCCGTGTTGTGTTTCACGGTGACAACGCGCGCCGCACTCTCCGGCGAGAGGATGATAATGTCCCCAGTCGTTCCACCTGCGATAGTGTCGAGGTCATCACTCGCCCCGACCCCGCCTTCAACGTCAACGGTGTAGAGCGTACGCGTCCCAGCCGTGATCGAGCCGGCCGCGATCGTCAGTTCGGAAGTTGCATACCGTGTATTCCCGATCCCTGTGATACCATAGTTAGCTAGAGTCACATCGTCCGCGAAATGAACCTGATTCGGATTGCCTCGGGAAACTTCGTACCATGTGTTCCCGGTGTACATGAGCAGCAGGCCATAGCCGATGTTCAAATCATGGTTGCCGAGATTCGTCGATAGCTGAATGTTGTCCTCGCCACTGCGGACGGTTATGGTGCGAAGCACGCTTGCCGCCAGCAAAAACAGAAAGTCCCCTTCCGCGCCGCCGGCGATCGTGTCGAGGTTGTCATCCAGATCACCCTCCCCGTCTACTCGATGCACGAATTGTGTTTTCGTGATCGAGCCCGCCGCGATGGTCAATTCGGTCCAATCCGTGAAATTGATGCCTTCCACGTCGGTTAGCGAATTGTCATCCATGTCCACGTCTTGCGTCGCCGCCACAGTGGACCACTCATTCGTGGCACCTACGCCGTAGTTTTCGGCCCGGGCATCGACGATGCTCGTGATCTTCGTGGCGTCGCAGACGACAACCGCCAGCTTGTAGTGCGATGTCCCCGGCCAGGCCGCGCCGTGCTCGACCGCTTCGTCGGTATCGCACCACACGTAGTTCGTCTGATTCAAGGTGACCGTGTAGGCTTCTTCGTCGGCCAGCGTGTAGGTGGTGCCGCCGATCGCATACCGCAGGCCCTTGACGTCGATGTCTGCGCCCGTCGTCGCGTTCTTGAATACGGCGCCGCCCAGCACCAAGTGCAGCGCCGCGTGAATCTCGTCTTGCATACGAGCCAGCACCGTCCGCAGAGGCGGACTCGCATCCGGCTGATACCCGTCATCGGGAATCGTGACGCCCGTCCGACTGTCTACAGTCTGCGCCGCGTACGTCGTGGCCTCCGACTCCGTCTTGTGATATTGTTCGATTGCCATCTTGTGCCAGTCTCCGTCACAGGCTGTAGCTAAACTGCAACTCGCCGCCGCCCAGCTCAGAGTCAAAAGCAAACGCAGAAAGCGGCTCGGGATGCTCACCCGATACCCGTTCCGTGAACTCCACCAGCGCCCCGGCCTGCGCATTCCCCGCGCCGTCGATCGCCTTCGCGGCGAACTTGTAGTCCCCGAATCCCTGATCCACATAAACCGTTCCTTCGCAAAAGTCGCCGCCAAGGCACCAGCCGTTGGGCTCCTCACCCCACGGCCACTCACCCCAGCCGCCCGTGTTGTCCAGCCGCGGAACATGGTTGCCCCACGGCACTGATCCCCAGGCGTTCTCGGTCCACGGCAACGGCTCGTCTACGTCACCGAATGACCGCAGGGGTTGGGACAACAGCGGGTTGTCGGTATCGAGCACACCCGTCCCCTGGTCCGTATAGACCTGGATCGTGTGGTCAAACCGCCAGTCCGATGCAATGGGGATACGGAGACGGACAGGGACTGTGATCATGTGCCCACCTCCGGATTCTCTCGCAGGTCGGTCAGCATAAGCTGCGTGCGCTGGCCCGCCTTGTCGTTTATGTGGCGGACCCGCTCGATCGGCGCGAATTTGTTGAACTTGATGCCAAGACCCTGGCAGCCGTCGAATGAATCGCCCGGTAAGTACGTCGGGTCGAGATAGAAAATCTCCAGCGACCCGCTGATTGAATCGTATAGAATCCGGGACTTCTCCCGCGCGGCGAATGCAGCCAGAGCCGTCGTGTCGTCTCGGTCTTCGTACTCGGCATCGTCGGCTGCGAAGGTCTGGAGGTAGCTGTTTCCGGCGTTGGGGTCGAAAGACTGGCGACGGAGACGCTTGCGAAATCGCTGGTATCCCAGATCGTACAGTTCGCATTGCTCGCGAATGGCCGATGATCCGGGCCAGCTTATACCGTGCTCCATCCGTCGGTCATCGCGTACCGTGCAGGTCACCTGGACCCAAAAGTGCCCGGCCGCATAGTTGAGCATGGCCAAACCGAGGCCTAGCGAATCACCCCAGGGATCGTCGGGGTTTTCACAGAAACAGGGCGCGTTGAGGATGTTCCCCTCGTTGAACCGAATAGCTGCCCGGTCTTCGAGGATGCGGACGTCGCCAACGAATTCGACCCAGTCGTCATCGTCGGGCTCAGGTACGTTGGTCGTGTAATTGCCGTTGGCATCGCGAACGCCGAAGTGCACGCGCACGATCGGTGCCCGGTCAGTCGTCATAAGGTTACGTCGGGCGATGGTGTCATAGAACGGCCGTCGGCGCGGCACCCATTGATTGACGACGATCGGAGCCAGTCCGCCGCCCCAGGTCGGATGCGCGTACATGAGGATCGGGCTTTCGAGGGGCTGGCCGTCATCATCGAGATATTGATAGGTATGATACCGAAGTACGGTCCAGGCCCCGGAGTCGCGGTACAACTGAGTCGGATTCACGAGCGTCGGATCATCGGGGAACACCCATAGTCTGAACACGTCGGCATAGGGCAGGTGGTTGGGATGTTCGCTATGGTAGACGGAGTTTGGGATGCGGTTGAGATCGAATTCGCTACTGGTGAAGAACTCGTCGAACCAGTAATCTCTTGCCGCCCCTTGGCCCGCCTGCGTTGTGATATTGTCGAGGTAGGAATGCGGTGGCCAGCCCGGCCTGAGTAGCAGGGACACTTCGTACTCTACGTGGCCACCGACGTACCAAGGTGCGTTGATCGCCCGCCGGTCGATGGTGAGTTGGGCGTGGCTGGCCCTGTTCGCCTCGATTTTGGTCCGCGTTGACGCCCCGGTATAGTCCCGGAACGGCTTATCTCGCGGGATGTCGTGCACGGTGGGCGGTATCATCGTCCGGGTTATCTCGCCCGGCGTCTGCTCCTGTTCTTCCGGCTGCTGAATCGGCGCGAAGATCCGCAGATAGTATTCCGGCTGCGCCGTGCTGCGTGGCAGTTGTGCCGGCGGTTCGTCACCGGGCGTTGTCTTCACGCTCACCGTGTGCAGCCTGTAGTGATAATGCAGGCGGGCCGCCGAACAGAGCACAGCGAATGCTTCGTCCACGTTCATCGACTGGACCGAGATGCCTTCGACCTTACACATGAGGCGGGCAATGAACGGATCAAGGCGCTGAGGATCGCCCTCGGCCGGCGGATCAGTCTGGAGCGTTTCCGTATCACTCAGGAATTCCCGCACACTGACCGGGACATTCGGCGTTGCCAGCACCCACAGATAGGCCACAGTCCGCAGCGCCTGAACGTACGTCCAGTATTCCGCAGCCGAGTCATTGTCGGCAGTCCACAGCGAAATCGGAATCGCCGGGAGTGTTTCGAGTGCCGACCCGGTGTCCACGAAATACGCCGAAGAGGCGAGTCGGTTCGGCATACCGTTCGGGTTGAAGACCGCGGGCAACGCGGTCACCAGCCGATGATCGGGACTGTCATTCGACCACGTCTGATCCGGCCGGGACCGCATGTAGCGACCAGCGATCTTGTGGGCCATGCCGGTCCGGAGCTTTTCCTGGGCCTCAGACAAGCAAGTGAGCGACATAGACTGCCGGTTCGGCCCCCACGTGACTGATTCGACCTGCGGAAAGCCCTGGAAGATGTACTGCACGTCGCCGCGCAGGCCACGACTGCCGATTGTACCCTGGACGATCCGGATTCGCCGGTCACCCCGGAACTTGTCCAGCAGGTGCGAAAAGTGCTCAGTTGCGAGTTTCTCAACGTCCAGAGCATCGATGCCGATAGTTGCCTGACAGTCGGCGCCGTCCAGCGGATCGTCGATCGACTTCCACTTAAAGGGCGCCCCATCCCGGAAGTAACCGGGCCGGTCGCATTCGATGAGCAGATGTGCCGGGGTCTGGACGAATGACAAATCTTTCGGGGTGTTGGCGACGAATGCCGGCATGTCATGCGTGTGGCGCAGCGTGCCGTCGTTCTTGGCGGGCGCGTTGAAAGGTGTGACGACTGCCGTACCCATTTATTCGAGCATCCTGAAAGTAAGAGTCAGCGGGATGATCCATGCCCAACTTGACGGAGACGCTGGAGCAAACCCACGACCGAATTGAACATTGATGAGCTTGGCGCGTGGCGTGAGTACAGTCCCGTCTGAGCCCACCAGCTTATCCGGTTCCATCTTCGCTAGGTCTACTGCCGAGCGGACACCCGTAGTGGCGTTGATGCTCTGGCCCGTCCAGTATTCCGAGAGTTCAGAGCGAACAGTTCTGTAACGGGCGAGCGTGTCACAGCGTAGGTCGCCAGACCATGTCACGATCTGTCCAGCCCAGCCGAGATTATCGAGCACAGTGAATGCCTGCTGGGGGAATTCGTGCGTAGTCTCCGGTACTTTTTCCGGTCCCATTGTCACATTGGCGGCGTAATGGAGCTGGCCAGCGCCGTTCCGGGTAGACCCCGGTTGCCCGACGTCCATCTCGGTTACGTTGACTCCGCCAAATCTCGGTTGTGCCGCCATTACTCTACTTCATCCCGTGCGGTGCGGCCGTTGACTACCGCTGCGTCTCGCGATCTCGCGTCGGGGTAGGTGATTCGGGAGCCGACGTAGGTGATCATCGGGCCAGTGTCGCGTTCACCAAGGAACGACCCTCTGTCTCGCCGGCCAACGAGCGACCGGGCACCGCCCTTGCCGAGATACCAGTCAGTCGGCATCGATGGGCCTGCTACGCCCATGTTGCCGAGGATGCTCTGTGCAGCCTGGATCTCTCCCGGCTTGGCTTCGATGCCAGCATCCGACAACATGAGGGCTAGCTCATCGAGTCCGACCATCTGCATAGCGCCTGGTCCGCCGCCCCAGCGCGCACCTGTTCGAACCCCCTCAAGCCACATCTTGTCCCACGGACTTCTCACCCAGTCACCGGCCCCGGATCGTTTGCCAGCAAGCCCCGGAAGCGCCTGGACAATCGCTGCCAACTTCTTGACATCGGCCTCTTCGTAGCCTTGGCCGGGGAGGTTGCTGATAAAGCTTTCGATGTCGGCAGTTCCACCAGCGCCGCTGCGTGCCGCATTCGCCGCTTGTTTGGCCCGGTACTGCCTCGTATAGGCGTCGGCTTCTTGAGTGATTTCAATATCCTCAGCCTTCGCCTTTAGGTGGGCCTGAAGGGCTCGCCGTTGCAGATCGGCCGGCGCCCCCTCCTGAATCTGAAAGCCCGTCCGGGCCGCCATCTCGACCTCTTGCATGGTCAGGCCAGAGCGGCCCGCGGCAGGTCCGAAACCCGCCGCACCGCCGCCCGTGGCGCGCATGATGTCGCCGGCGGCCTCTTTCCACTTCGTGCCCTCCTTAATGCCGCGCAGACTTTCCTCGATTGCGATCTGTTGCGGGCCGGTTAACGGTCGGCCCGCGCCTGATGCCCGCGCCGCCGCATTCTGGGCAAGCTCCTGCGCCTTCTTGTCTAGCTCGGAGATGGCATCCGTCTGGCGTTTAATCTCATCGGCGGCCTTTTTTGCCTCATCGCGTATCCGTGAGATGACGCTGACAAGCGCACCAATGCCCAGAGCGGCGACGCCCGCAGCACCGAGCAGCTTCAGTGCCCCAGCAGAAGCCCGTAGCGCACTCGCCATCGCCCGGCTCGCGTCGCGCACGCTGATTTGCCTGGTGGCGAAGTCCCCCGCGATCCTACTCCCCTTCACCATGCCGTCCGCGAGTCCCCCGAGCACGGGATGAATGCGGCCTAAGAGGCTCGTGTAGTCTTCCGTGCTCGCATTCAGCTTGCCCTGTGCCTCAGTCAGCTTTTCAACCGGGGCGGTGGTGTCCGCAACCTTGGACTTGACCTGCTCTTGCGCCTTGGCCACCTCCTGCACGTCGCGCGCGGCCTCCTTGGCGCCGACGGTCTCCATCTTCATGCGTAGTTTGGATTCCTCGGGCATTACCCAGCAGCAATCTCGAAGAGCTTGGTTACGGCGTTCATCTTGTACGTCGTGTCAACGTCACCGGGCCATCCCCGCCAGCTCGCCTTGCCGACAAGCCGCACCCTGCTGTACCCGGCGCCGTGCTCGTGTGGTGGCTCGACCAGCTTGAGGTTGCGAACAGTCAGACTCCCAGCCGCGTCGGCACCCAGCGCCCGCAGACTTGCCGTAAGTATGCCGTCACCCGCGACCGCTACATCCTGTGCAATGTCCTTGTCGCTGGACTCAGCACCGTCCTCAAATGTGATGGACACATCGAGGGCACGCCAGCCCACCAGGTCGACAGCTTCCGGCACACCGTCCACGTCGTTCATGCTGGCCATCGGCGGCGCGGTCAGTGAAAGGGTGATATCCTCCACATGCTTGAGGTCGATTGCGGCGCCGCCGTCCGGTGTGAACTGGACCGTATACGGCCGGTAGTAGCGGTCGGGGACGATCGCCGTAGGCTCGACCACGATCGTGTCATCGACCACGACAAGATCGCTGATGTCTTCACCATCTGCAAACCGCTTGACGCCGGTCAATGACAGGGTGCCTTCACCCTTGGCCGGGAGCACAATGGTCGCCCCGTTCCACAGGATGCCCGTGACCGTGCATGTGGTCCACTTCGTAGCCGAGGCCGACTGCCGCATTGAATAGACCGTGTTGCCCACGGTCCCGGCGAGGATTGCATTGACCTTCGTGATGTCCTTGCACATCAGCGCCGCGGCCACGGCGTACGATTCGACGTCCACGCATTCCACGCCGCCTGCGTCACCGTGGGGGTCGGTTTCGGTGAACGTCGCACTCGGAATGAGTGACAGCGTCGCTATGCCGCCGACCGTGACGCTGTTCGTGGTCACTGCGAAGACCTGTAGGTTTCGGGTATTGGCCATCTGTCAGGCTCCTATTTCTGGCAGGCGCGCACCTCCAGCGTGAGCTGCATCACCGAGAATCCTTTTTCGAGTGTCAGTTGCCGGGCGGGTCGGGCTGCCGTAGCCGCCGCTCGCCACAATGTGCTGGCCTGCGCCGGGTCATCATTACTCAGGAGGTTGCAGACCTGCTCACATAACAGGTTCGTGCCGGGCGTTACGGTCTCGCCGACTGTTGCGCCCAGCCGCGCCTCCGCGCCGTCCTGTCGCATGCTCTGATTACCGATCCAGATCGTGTAGTCGAGCAAGAAGTCCTGATCGCCCTCAGAGTTCAAGTCCCACGGCCGACATCCATCGAACATGACCAGGCAGCACGGATTCCGCCGCGACCGAATGTCGTTAAGCACCTTCATCACGGCATCGAACGACGGCACGCCGCCGTAGTGGAAGCTGTTGTCTGCATCGAAGGCATCGAGGGTCTGGACCTGCGTCAGAACCCACGCCTCCAGCAGCGACATAAGCGACCCGTCGTTAGCCATGGCGCCCCCTTCCCGAGATGAACCGCGGCCACAGGTCGTTTTGAATGAACTCGATTTCCTCGCGGGCCCAGTGCGCGAAGTTTTTAGCTGGGGTGACTACGCGATCGGCCAGCACGTACAGAATGCCGGCGCCAAAGCCGAGCAAGCCCTTATCATCGATGAGCACGCCGCCAGTGCGTTTCTTCGACGGCACAAATCGCAGGACCTTGCGTCCGGGGTCGATATCCCGCGGCCAGTTCGTCTCTTGCTTCTTGAGCTGCATAGGTACGGGGATCGCGAGTAGCTTCGCAGTGACTGGGGTGATCGGCCCGCCGACGTCCTGCTGCGCCGCGTATGGGACGTTGGAACCAACTGCGCCGCCCGTGCGCGTCACCTCGAAGTGGGACTCAGGGCCACCGTGCCCCGCGCGCTCTGCTTGCAGGGAGTTCATCAACCGGCCGGTACGGTATGCGTCGTCGGCCATGCTGTAGCTGTGATAGAGTCGATCACGCATGCCCGACATGCCGAGTGCGCCGACTGCGATGTGAAAGTCAGTCAGGTCACCGAGCCGACCCTGGATATCGGGTATGAGTTTCGCGTTTCGGTGTTCGACGGTAACCCGGACCACACTTACAGACTCCCCATGTCGTCGCGGCTACAGACAGCCGTCTCGCTCGTGAATGAAAAACCCTGTTCGGAGACCTGCCCGGCCGGCGGGGTAGTGGTCGGCAGATTGGCCTTACCTGTGCTCAAATCTTGCAGCCATCTGATCGCGGCCTCATAGGCCAGCCGGACGTCTTCGGGTATGACCTGTCGCAGTCCGAACAGTCGCCAACTCGCGATGTCCAGGAGCCGGGCTTGCAGGATGTCCGCTGCTTGCGGGTAGAGGGAGAGGTCAATCGGCGTCTTGTATCGCTTCGCAAGGTATGAATCGATCGTGCCCTGCGCTTCATCGAGTGCAGCCTGCAATTTCGTGGTGTCGGCGGCCCCACTCTCCGCAGTCAGCTCCGCAGCCTTGCTGCTACCGACCCGGTTTGTGAGGTCCGTCGTTGTCGCATAGGTCGCGCTCATAACGTCTTGGAACGGTTCTTGGAACCGGGCGGACGACCGGGGCCGCGCTTCACGGCAGGCTGTTCGCTGTTGTCAAGCGACTCGCCGATCAGATCACGCATGCCCTCAAGCACGTCGGCGGCTTCGCGAAGCACGGTGTGCTCGGGAACTTCACCGGTTAGCTTCAGTGCATCGCGGATGCGCTGCATGGGACTCCGGGATATCTGCGCCTGTGCCCGACTGGAGGGCAGACCGTGAAGGGTTTTCTTGTCGGGCACCGTGCCCGGTGGGGCAATTGTTTCTGGCATGTCCAGCGTCCTTTGCAAGTAAACGCCGGGCAACCACCGGGCTCCCGCCCGGCGGCGCCTGGCGAAGCACGACTACACAAGTTGCATGCGGTAGGCACACCGCCACTGACCGTAGGTCAGGCGGTAGCGCGCCCGCACGCCGTACTGATACTTCTCAGTCTTGAAACCTTCCTCCGAGCCCTGCTCAAGCGAATCAAACTCCAGCGGCTCGCGATCCTGGAAGATGAAAGGCTTGACCGGGTTACCGACATCGAAGACGTGGAAGTAATCCGCGGTATCGGCATCGACCAGCGGGACGATCTCAATCGAGCCACCTTGCGGCATAAGTGCCGTATTCGTGGCGTTGTTGAGCACTGCGGCATTGATCGCCTGGTTCCACGTGGCGAACACGTTGTAATGACAGCAGACGATGATGTTGCGAGGCGCCGTCCGGATGAACTCGCCCTGATCGTCCTTGAACTGGGCCATCGCGGCCAGAACGATCCCGAGGGCTTTGCGGAGTGAACTCATGTCCGGGTTAGTGGGGTTGTCATTGCAGCCGACGTCCACGGCGGAGATATCGCACGTCGCCTCGTTTGCCTGAGAGCCGGACAGGCCGGATACGTGGTCTGTGGCGAAAAACTCAGTGCCGTCATAGCTGTTGTAGCCAGTGGACGATCCGTTTTTGATGAGTTGTTCGAGCAGATAGTCCCTGTGGGTCGCGGCACGCTGGGCCAGCTCTTGGGTCCGAATGCGGATTTGCCCAGTCTGATCGTCGCTCAACTCATCGCGGTCGACCTCGATCGTCGCCTCATACTTCAGGTTTGCGACGTTGTAGGATTCGACCCCGAGACCTTTCGCTTTGCGGCCGGAGCCCCACTCGCGAACCTGGGGCACTGTGCCGAGCCAGCGATAGTCCTCGCTCGATGATGTCGATTGAATGATCGTGCAGAGTTTTTGCCAGTACGTCTGCTTACTGGCGAGATTGAACCGCTCGAAAAATTCGGAGCGCAGCCCCTTCGTGCTGAGGCCGGTCGATTTAACTGCCATTGTCTAGGCTCCTAAGCGAGAGTTTGGTAACCCTTCGTGCTTCGCCTAAGAGCCGTTGCCGGCCATTTCTCCTATGCTACAAGCAGACCAACGCCTGCAACCCGCATACGCCGGAGGGTCAGCGTCGCGGCGGTGTCGTTGGGGCTTTTCTCTATGTTGACGACGCCGCTGAAGTCCTGAGTCCCGCGGACTGCGAAAGAAGTCGTGGACAGCACACGGGCCTTATCAATCCAGAACTCGACTACTCCGGTCGTCCGGACGATGATCTTGAACTTCTTCCAGCTTCCGGCGTCGGTCACATTGTCAATCGTAGTATCAATCTGGCCGGTGTCCGTCGTATTGTTGTCGGACTCCGCCATGATGTTGGCGGAGTTGCCGTTCATAGCGAACAAGGCCAAGTCCGTCACGTCGCCGTGATCGGCATCGAGCCGGGAGTTAGCACTCCAGCCTTTGACGAGGCCCCACACGCCATCGAGCGCCGCATTGTCGCCGATGTTCTCCAGGTTCAGTTCGGCCTCGAAAGTCAGACCTTTGTCACCCTGGAAACTTTCGTCCGTCTCGACAGAGGCTTGGGCTTGCTCATTGATGGCATCGAATGCGAGGGTAGCACCGCCGCCGACCCGCTTCGTGACGCCGGACCCGACCAGGCTACACATGATGATTCCATCGTTAATGACAACGGTGGAATCACCCGCAGCGCCCATCGGCGTGAAAGATCGCTCGAAGTCGTAGACCACTTCGTTGCAGTGCAGGCCGACGACCGGCTGCTCGCCGAACTTCTTGAGCCGCACGATGCAGTAGTTCGTGCCGGCATCGCCGATCTCAAGCACGTGGCCCGCGAAAGCGTCCGGGTGGCCCGTCGTGTGCAGCGTGTTGTCCGACGTCGCGAAGACCTCGTCGCCGGTATTCACAGCCAGTGCCCCGGTCAGGGGCATCACGAAATCGCCTTCGACATACACGAGCACATTGATCGCCGCGGCTGCGCCTGCCGAGTTGTCCGCCTCTTCGTAGGCGACGCCGAGAAACCTGTCGCCAGGCTCGAAGGGCTTGGCGTGACCGGCCGGGTCGATACCAAGCAGACCGTTCTGGTAAATGTGCTCCGCAGCGCCGACGGGATAAATCTTTCGGTCAGTGGTGACCTGACGCGCCATCGTCTGCGGGGCATTAGCTGACAGTGCCATATCAAACCTCCAGTCTAGGTTTCATTGAAGGCGCCGATGGCGCCGGGCTTACCCTACCTTCAGGCCGAGTTCGCGAGTCTCATCCTTAGTAAGTGCCTCCATCTCGGCCTCGCGGAGACTCTCATTCACCCAGGCCACTTCACTACAGATCAAGGCTTTGTTGGCTGCCTTTTCCTGGGCGCGCTCCTTACGGGCCTTGGCGATGACCGACTTCCGGTCCGTTGCCGCCGGGGCCGCGTGCTCGCCGCTGGTGATCTGACCTTGCGGGACAACTTCGGGAGCCTCTTCCATCCACTCGTGAAAGCGGGCGAGATTACTGCCCGCCAGATCGCGGCACAGCTTCACCTGCTTTTCGTTGTTGGGATTGATCTTGCCGGCCTCGATGTACTGCGCAATCGCGGCTTCGACTGCCGCCGTTTCCTTTTCCTTGAGCAGCGTGGCGACTTGTTCCGAGAGCTTCTTGACCTCGCCCGGCTCCGGGCTGCCAGCGACGTGCTCTTTCAGGGCCGTGACAATGTCGGCCGGCTTGGCATCCGCGGCGCACTTTAGGACTTCGCCGATCTGTCGCATCGACTCGGCCGCCTCTTCGGAGCCCTCGCCTTCACCGCTGGAGCCGCTGACCTTTTTGAGAATGGAGTTCAGCATCGCCTCCACGCTGGCCCCCTCTTCATGCGAGATGTCCAGCTTGGCCGCGATCTCGCCGACGATCATTCCAAAATCCGTGGCGCCCTGGGGGGCACCCTCTTCAGGTGCGTCTGCCATAGCACGCTTCTCCTGTTGAATGATATTTTCCGAGGCCGCTTTGAGGACCGGGGCGTACCTGATCGCCGGCCGGTGGGTCAGTGCGACCGAATGCAGTCTGTCGAAATCCGTAGCCCCCTTGGGGCGCTCGAGCACGGGAGACAAATACTTGTAGGCTTGCGACCGGACCAGCTCGCCGCCGCGGTCAGTCCAGGCAATGTCGCCGAGCAGGCCGGCTCCGGGCTTGTACCGCAGGGCCTTGACCCAGCCCATGGCCGGGGCATCGTCCCGCCCGTCGTTGAGCATGGCGTGTTCAACGTCAACCGCGATGTCGGCGCCTTGAGCCTCGAAGGCCTCGATCATCTTCGCGGCGATGTCCGCGTTCATCGTGATCGAGTCGCCGTGAGACGTGGGGACGTCGCCGTCGGGCACGATGACGACGTCGGTCCAGTAGTCGCGGTCGCCCGGGCGTGGCTCGCCCGTGAGCGCGACGAAATCCTGCGGTATGTCCAGTCGGAGAACGGCCAATTAGGTCGATACCGATCAGGCCAGCGACTGTGCCTGCAACACATCGGCGTCGGCCTGTCGAATAAACCGCTCGACGATGTCTCGCAGGCGCCCTTCCAGATGCCGCATCATCGCGGCGTCCAGAAACGTCAACTGGTCACGATCGAAATCGAACTCGGGGTCGGGGGATATTCCGCGGGTAGCCTGACCTGCTACCCTAACATTACCCGAAACAAAGGCGTTGTCAACTACAATTTTTTTATTCCCGCCCTTGCGGTCGACCTCGGCCTGTGAAACGTCGCGGGTTGTGCAGCGACAGTTCCAGCCCCAGGGCGGAAAATACGAATTCCAGAATGGATCGGTCTTCGCGAAGATCAGGCCGTTGAGCGCAGCGTGAGTCGGCCGGACATTTCGGTCTCCGACGGTCAGATATTGCCGATACGGGAAGGCGTCTCGGACCAGCGGGGCATCGCTCACCCGTTTTTGAGCGACGTTGTAGGTGGAATGCAGGTTTTGTCGCATGAGAACACGGAAATGCCAGTCTGGAATGGCCCCGACGCCCTCCTCGGCAAAGATATTCTGGAGCCGGAGCTGGATATCCCGGCCATCGAGCCCATCGCGCAGCCCCTTTTCGATAGTCTTCATCGCCCGATTGATGAGCGTCGCCTTGTTTATCCCGGCGATTCGGAATGCGCGGGCTCGCTGCTCGCGTTTCAAGGTGTCAAACAGCGTGGATGTCACCGGCACCTTCGAGCCGAAGAGATTTCCCAGGTCATTTCGAGGCCGGGGCCGAAAATCCTTGTCCTGGACCATGTCGGCGGAGAAACCCGCCGCCTCCGGTTCGTCGTCTTCGTCGAAAAACGGAGAGCTACGAGCTGTGCCCACCGGAATATCCTTCGGTGTCGCCACCGCCCGGCCAATCAATGAGACGTGGATCAGAGCAGTTTCCGCGGGCTCCACGATTGCCGCGTCGTCCATTTCGTCAAATACGTCCGGCAGCGTCGCCAGCAGGCTTCGCATATCCGGTTCCCCGCCGAATCCGGCCGGGGCGTTACGGATATGCTCCAGCAATGGCCCGACCACGCCACGCATGTAGTCGGGGGCCGCCTGATCGACGGATTTCTCGACCAGGTCGCTCAGGCGGTTCTGAATAGCCGTGTGGCTGGCGATCATTCCTCGCTGCTCTCAGAAAAAGCGGGCAAGGCCGGCTGTAGGGGCGGGGGTGTGACTGGTGCATCCAGATCGACCTCCGGCGGTCGCGGGACGTTCAGGAGGTCATAGGCTGCCCGGTTCGTGACCTTCAACCCCAGATCGCGGGTCATTGTGACCAGGGCCGTTGCCGTGGTATTCTGATCGACCGGGTCGGAAAGGATCCGAGTCCATTTCGGAACCGGGACGTTGCGCCCGGGGAACTTCAGCGCGATCATGGGGCGAAAGAGCTGTTCTTCGAGGGTCCGGGCCTCGGCCTCGATGTCATTGATGAGTAGGTCGCGGCGGACCACGTTCTGAATTCGGATGGTGGCAAAGGTTCCGGTGCCGCCCGTAGTGTCGGCAACGAGGTTCCCGCCCAGGAGCCCGATGCTGATCTGCCGGTCGATGTACTCCATGATCCGGCTGAACGGCTCTTCAGACCGGCTCTGGGCCTGTTGGAAGACAAACTCGATGCCCTCGCGTTTGATTCCATAGCCGCAGGAGCCCATATTCTCGAGCGCCGCGAGAATCGCCGCCTTATCCGTCTCGCTGGTGCCTTCTGGATAGGTGCCCACGCGCAGGGGCAACCCGAACAGCTCGGCAAACCGATTCCAATCGTAGAAGCAGAGCTTCTTGGCCAGCCACAGCGTGGCGATCGCCCGTGCCGTCGTCTCAGCGAAGGGATTCACGTCGGTATCGTCCGGAATGTGCACGATGAACTTGTTCGGGGGCAGCTCTATCCCCATCGGCGAGGTATCCGTGATGATCCGGACGTCCGGCGACTGCTGGTAGTCGATGGTCAGCCGGGTGTCGGACACCGGCCGCAAGTTCACCGGGACGGTGCCCTTCCAGTCGATTTCGAGCACCCCGAGATTGGTCGGGATGGCCTTGGCCATTTTCCGCAGCGCCCGCGGGAAAACCGCCTTCCCGGTATCGTCTCGCAGGCTCCCTAACGTTTCCCGAACGTAGTCCGCCGCCGCGTTGGCCTTTTCCTCCAGGTTCGCTTCCTTCGACCCGGCCACGATCTCCCATTCGAGCCCGGTCAGCGCCGCAATCCGCGTATTGACCACCGACCGCAACCGGATGTCCTTCCCCAGCATCTCCGACCACAGCTTGAGCATCGTCGCCGCGTCACCCGAATCACCCTCCGCGAGGTGGGAGGCGAGCTGCGAAAAGGTCAGGTCGTCCGTGATCTTCCCGTCCGGCCGGTCATACTGCGGACTGTAGGCGTAGACCTCTTTCGAGCTTGGGGCCTGCGTCTTCTGCCGGAACGCTGCAAGGCCGTTGCCGATGCGTTGTCGGAGGGTCAGGTTCATGTCAATACGTCCTCATACCTGCAAAAGCGAGCGCCTTGCCCGCCGTGTACTCGAATCCACCGCACACCCCACCGTGTAACGCCGCCCTTACTGCAAGTGTAGCACCGAAAAACCTATCGGAGTGCCCATCCGCCGTGAAAGGGGCCTCGAAAGTCACGTCACCCTTGGGGGTCACCATCCGCTTGACCTGATACCAGTCCTGGACGATCTCCTCGTCCGGGGGAATCCGGATATCGCCGGACTGCGCCAAGTGAATCAGGCCTTGGCACAGCTCCAATTTCGTGGTGCGGGTGAACGTCACGGGCTCGACTTTGAACTCCCCCCACCGCTCAAGCGCCGTCTCCGCCGTCTGAGGGTTGTACGTGGCGTCAATTGCGATCCGCCGGCACCGCGACAGCGACATGAGCCGGTTTATCATGTCTGCCTGGTCCGCAAACGAGGCCTCACGCATGATTATGACGGCCATCGTCATGTAGAGGCCCATCCCGGCCGCCCCAAGCACCCAAAAAACGGTCAACGACTGCTTCCGGCCGATGTCCATGCCCACAAACAGCGGATACGGACTGCGCTCGAGTACCGGCCAGTCCGGATCGAGCCGAGCCTGACCATCCTGCAGGCCGAGGATCGTCTGATACGGGATGGCTGGCATCGACGATTCAACCGCGTACCCGTGCACGTACTGATACGCGAGCTCCACGCCGTATTGCTCAACCAGATTCCTCGCGTATTCAAACGCATCCGGGTTTTCAAACGTGGAACCCCGAAACAACACGTGCCCCGGCAGAGGTTTCTGCTCCCAGTCACGATAGAACCAAGTGCCACGCCCCTCGTGCGTCCCCGTACACCAGACCTGCCAGGATTGCACCGGAACCCCAGGCGATCGTACACGAGCAATTGTGTTCTTCCACACGTCCCGCTGCGGATCATCCGGGTATTCCGGACACCGGGCAGGCTCATCAATCCACGCCCGCCCCACCTGAAACCCCGCAATACGCTCCGCGTTGACGCCAGAGTGCAGCAGGATCTTCGATCCCAGCGACGGAGTCCGGATCTCCATCGGGACCGTCAACTTCGGCTTGTGCGGTATCCCAGCCTCCGTCAACCGCGCCGTGATCGCCGGCACCGTGATCTGCCGAAGATTCGGGTAGGTAGGCGCCACAACAAGACTGTCCGTGCCGATATAGTGCGCGTGGTGCAGTATCAGCCGCGCCGAACCAGCCCACGTCTTCCCCGACCCAAGACCGCCAACAAACGCAGGGTAACGCTCGTTGCACTTCAGAAACTTGGCCTGTGCCCCACGGTTCGGACGGAAAAGATGGGTGGGGGTGTCGGTCATTCAGCCAACCACATCACAAATAACAGCCCCGCTACGAGCAGAGCCAACAAGAAGACGTCGCGGAGGATGTCACGGAGGCGCGGGGTCATGTCTCAGACTCCACTTCAATTGGCGGCCCCGTGCTCGCCCACTCGTCAACCTCAACCATCCGATCCTCGGTGCCAAGACCGTGGCATAAACTGCAAACGTAGACGACACCCTCAATCACCCTGAACGCTTGCCCCTCACATTGCGGACACGGCAAACGCAAGAATCGGAAGTAGAGAGTCATGTCGCACCCTTTCGGTGATATAAAGCACGGCCGAAAATAGGGGTAGAAAAAATTGAGAGGGGGTGGGTAAGGGCCTCTCGGACAACGCCGGAGATTTTGGCGCTTCCCGGCCATCGAGGTTGACAACCTGAACCGCCGCTGCAATTCCCGTCGCCTGTTACTCGAATTGCGACACGTCCGCTGGAGTGTGCGCGCAAACCCCGTTTTTCGGCCGTGCAAGCGGGGTCGAGTGCAACGTAATCTTTATTATCGGCCGTTGCACTCATCGGGGGTGTCCGGTGCCGGCAGGGCGGGGACGGGTGCGCCTTCGACCTGCTTGAATCCATCCGTGCCAGGCGGAGGCTCGTTGCGCGTCTCGCCGATGCCGACGTTGACCTGGACGTTCATCTCTGGCACGCCACGTGATTCGCCTGCAAGGATGATCGGGCCGAAGATGCGGGTGAGGAGCCATTCAAGGCCGCCCTTCTGCTGAGCCTTGTCTTCCATCCATTGGAGCAACCTGCCCTCCTTGCACAGCCGTTCACCGAACTCGCCGAAGCACTTACGGACCGTCTGGATGCCGTCGATAGCGCCGGCTTTCTTGCCACCGATGTTCGGGTGTCCGGGTACGAAACGCCCGGTTGCATCTCGAATAGGGGGGGCCTCTCGATTGGCCGGTGATATGCCATTACTGCTGGTTTCGCTGGCCTGCTTTCCCTCTTCCACTTTATCTTGAATCGCCACGCCCATTCGCCGGAATTCTCAGAAAGTTCGGATTTTGCTCGGTCAGCCCTCTTGACGGATTGCTCGAAGTATGGTATTTATCCGGCTCTTCATTTCCTGGAGCGCCTTGTTACTGACTCTCTTCTGGTATCGGACCGTCTATTCTGTCCTTGTTTTTCCCGTCGCCGTTTTCGCTTTTTTCGGTGACTGCTGTCGCACGAATGGCATCAAGGATCATCTTCTTCACTTGCCGACGTCCGAGGCTTCCGTCGCGTTGCAGTTGTATCGCTGCGGTTCGGGCGATCAGCAGTAGGGCCGGTTCGCCTGCTTGGGGCTGGATGCCTGGCAATACGCGGCACAGGACGCCAAAGGCTTCGGCAAGCATCTTCTTGACGGCTTTGGTTTCGTCGGCTTGCCAGGGGGTCAGACACACGTTTGCTACTACCCGGCCGACCTCTTCGTAAACGGGGGCGCCGGTGGGTCGGGGGCTTTTCTTGGGGGCTCGGGGTTCCTTCGTTGCTTTCGGCATGGAGTCGGCCTTTCAGAATAGGTCACCCCGGCGGCAACGGACGGTCTACCGCCGGGGCGTTCGCGGCATCGTGCGATCCCACACTTCCGAGTTCTTCCACTCGCTCGCGACCATCGCGGTCAGGCCACAGTCGGTTTCCCCGCATGTTCGCACGATTCAACACTTTCAAAGTGACCGGGCGGGGCACGGGTCCGCCCGGTCTAGGCTGCGCCCCCTGGGGGGAGGGGCGTGTAGGCTTCAGTCCAAGAGGTCGTCAAGCCAATCCGGTAACGGGTTCAAGCACTCGTTACAGTTTTCGACGGCCCATTCACAGCATTCGTTGCCGGCGGCGGGGACGTAGTCCAGCAGCTTGCAGCCGCCGACGGTGATGCCGAAGACGGCCAGGAGGGCCGCTACGATCCAGTTCGTAAGGTTGTTGAGGATTGCCTGCAAGAATCCGTCGATCATGGTTGCACTCCTAAAGCATTCCTGAGGGCGGATAGCTCTGCGAGGATCTCACCCTGGATAAACTCGATGTCCTTGCCGTGGCCGATGAGGGTTTCGGAGTGCTCGCTCAACTTCTCATCCTGCCGTCCGTCGGTCTTTTCGACCCGGACCGCCCAGGCTCCACCGACGGCCAGCACGACCGTTGCCAGCGCCACGGCAACCGCCTGCCATGTGACGCCGTTGCTTAGTTTGGCCATTCCGCTCCCTCGGTTCGGCTCGCCTACACTCTACCGTACAACATCCTAACAGATTGTCAAGGGGGTTCCTGAGCCCATGCGGACGCTATGCGGACGCTATTTCCGGTTCCCCGCGGCACGGAGCCCCTCGGGCCCGCTCTCTCCTAGAAAAGCAGCACAGCGGTTGTCCGCATCGGCGGACGGCTTCCTTCCGTTCATTGCCTCCCGGATGTCCTCTTGACGGTTGCGT